>MAAC01013461.1_pt1 | contig 27401 bp, 20 predicted proteins | sample 1115981 | NCBI WGS metagenome assembly MAAC01 (sample SAMN04961126, study PRJNA320927) | seawater metagenome | isolation source: sample BD02T64 sea water enriched with oil for 64 days | place: USA:Gulf of Mexico | collected 2013-07-27
TGGCTCGTAAGCAACAACTGAATCAGATAATGCAGCAACACCGCACAACTCGACAACCGCCGACAACTGCCTCTCAACCACTTCCATTGTACTGCCGCTTTCTCGCTCCTGCTTCGACTCACCCACACACAAAACAGGAATCAACCCCGCCGCCTGCGCTGCTTTAAATTTATCTGCGATAACCGCGTCAGTCTCTTGATACATCGCCCGACGCTCTGAGTGCCCAAGAATCACATACTGACACCCCGCATCCTTCAGCATCTCAGGAGAAACCTCCCCCGTATAAGCCCCTGACACTTTGTGGCTTGCATTCTGCGCCCCGATACCGACGCCTACACCATCAGACACCATTGAAAGCACAGAACCAACAAACAACTCCGATGGAAACAGGATCACGTCAACACTATCAGGGTGACCCGCTGCCCCAGCTTTACGAAGAGCCAAAAAACCCTCAACAAGCGCCGCCACACTGACCTTACTGCCATTCATCTTCCAATTTCCTGCAACCATTGCCTTGCGCATGCATCTATACTCAGTTATCACGAGGCGGCAATGGTAGCGAAGAAGACCTCAAGATACAAGAGACCGACCTTCCCAACGAGCCAAACACCCCCCAAATAAAGCTCTCCCGTCAAACTAGGAAAGCGCAACCACATCTTGAACCACATCGGCAATTTTTTGAGCTAACAGCGCCACTTCCGACTTGTCATCCCCCTCAACCATAACTCGGATCAATGGCTCCGTACCCGAAGCCCGAAGCAATACCCGCCCCCGACCCTGCAAAATCGTCTCAACATCAACAACCGCAGCTTTAATCTTCTCCTCACCCAACACATCCCGCTTTTCAGGAAGGCGCACATTAATCATCGTTTGTGGCAACTTAACCATGCCCTTTTTCAACTCCGACAAACTTTTACCACTTTGAATCAAAGCAGACAGCACCTGTAGCGCCGATACAATCCCATCTCCCGTCGATGTCTTATCAAGGCATAATATATGACCCGAAGACTCGCCACCGACAACCCAACCCCTCTCTTTCAGTTGCGCCATCACATAACGATCACCCACATTAGCACGACAAAAATCCACGCCAAGATCCTTCATTGCCAACTCAAACCCGTAGTTAGTCATTAGCGTACCAACCACTCCACCTTTCAACCGTCCACGGTCATAAAGGCTTTTCGCAATGATAAAAATCAGCTCATCGCCATCGACCACTTCACCCAAATGATCCACCATCATCAGACGGTCGCCATCACCATCAAATGCCACACCCAAATCAGCACCTGTCTCCAACACCTTACTACGCAATGCATCTAAGGACGTCGAACCACAATCCAGGTTGATATTCAAACCATTAGGCTTTACACCAATGGGAATGATATTTGCGCCAAGCTCAGACAAAACATCTGGCGCCATTTTATAGGTCGCCCCATTAGCACAATCAACCACCACGGTGAGGGAATCAAAACTTACACTCCTCTCTATCGTCCCTTTACAAAATTCTATATATCGACCTCGCGCATCATCTATACGCCGAGTTTTCCCTAACTTCGCAGAAGGCACCATGTCCATTGGTTGATCTAATAAAGCCTCAATAGCGGCCTCCATTTCATCGTCTAGCTTTTGCCCCTCTGCGGAAAAAAACTTAATGCCATTATCGTGGAATGGGTTGTGAGATGCGCTAATGACAATCCCCGCACAAGACCTGAAGGTCCGCGCCAAGTATGCAATAGCCGGAGTCGGCATCGGCCCAAGCATCAACACATCAACTCCAGCCGCAACCAGACCAGCCTCCAACGCAGACTCAAACATATACCCAGAAATACGAGTATCTTTACCAATCAACATTCGAGTAACCCCCTTTTCAGAGAATACTTTACCTGCCGCCCAACCCAGCTTTAACATAAATTCAGGTGTTATTGGCTCCTGACCAACCGTCCCACGAATACCATCAGTACCAAAGTATTTTTTGCTCATGTTTTATTTTCTCCTCAACTCGCAATGCATTTACACGACCGCTATCTAGCGCTTACTTGACGCCGGCGTATAGCCGCAACCACCTTTAGCGCATCAACCGTTTCTAACACATCATGCACCCGCACAATATTCGCTCCACGCTCAACAGCCAACACAGCGGCAGCAACACTACCATGCAACCTCTGATCGACAGGTTTACCCAGAATATCCCCAATCATCGTTTTGCGAGAAACACCGACCAACAAAGGCAAACCCAATGACAAAAAACCTGTTAATCCAGATAACAGCTCCACGTTATGCTCCAATGTCTTACCGAACCCAAAACCCGGATCCAACAAAAGACGCTGTCTGGACACTCCAGCCGAAAGACAGGCATCGATACGCCGCACAAAGAACTCGACCACCTCTCGCTCTATACTTCGATATTTGGGGTTTTTTTGCATTGTTTCAGGCTTCCCTTGCATATGCATTAAACATACAGGTAAATCTAAACCCGCCACGACCTCTACAGCCCCAGGCCTTTGCAATGCCCGCACATCATTTATCAGCCCCGCCCCAACACGAGCAGCAGCCAACATTACCTCGGGCGTACTAGTATCAACAGAAACAATACATTGAAATTCCTGAACCAATGCTTCAACAACAGGCACAACACGATCCAACTCTTCCTGAACAGATACAGGCGCAGCACCGGGCCGAGTGGACTCTCCGCCCACGTCAATAATGGCAGCTCCGCAGCCCAACATATCCCCTGCACGAGCTAGCGCTTTATCCAGCCCAACGAAAGAACCCCCGTCCGAAAAGGAATCAGGGGTTACATTTAAGACACCCATCACAACGGGCGAAGACAAATCTAACAACTTAGCGCCACATTGCAAATTCGGCGCAGTAGATTTACTCATAACAATAACAACGCTATATAAACTAAAAACCCCAACCTGCCCAAAAGCACTGCAACATCGAATGTACGACTCTAGCTTTAGGGCAAGTATTTTATCACCTAATGGTTATTGGCTGGGCCACCAATAGACCCCTTATCGTCATCACCATCTTTAACTTCTTTTTTCTCCACCGGCGCACTACCAGACCCTACGTCATCGGAGTCATGCCAATCTTTAGGTTCTCTTGGCGGTTTTCTAGCCATTAGATCCTTAATTTGATCTGCATCCAACGTTTCGTACTTCATCAACGCATCTGCCATTGAATTTAGGATGTCCATATTATCTTTTAACAATTGCTCTGCTGTCGCATAACACCGATCTACAATTGCCCGTATTTCACTGTCAATCTGCTTGGCAGTTTCAACTGAAACTGACTTAGACTGGGTTGATTGACGGCCTAAAAACATTTCACCCTCTTCCTCTTCGTATGAAAGCGGACCCAACTTGCTAGATAACCCCCACTTGGTCACCATATTTCGAGCCAACTCCGTTGCACGCTGAATATCGTTAGACGCTCCAGTTGTCACACCGTCAACACCTAACGTTAATTCCTCAGCAATACGACCACCAAAGATCATTGCAATTTTACTCTCAAGCAAACGCTTGCTGTGACTATACCTGTCCGCCTCAGGCAGCGACATGGTAATACCCAAGGCCTGCCCTCTTGGAATAATACTCACCTTATAAATAGGGTCATGCTCTGGAACAATCATACCCACAATAGTATGACCCGCTTCATGAAACGCCGTATTTCGCTTTTCTTCCTCCGACATCACCATGGTTTTACGCTCAGCACCCATCAGTATTTTGTCTTTTGCTAGCTCAAAATCACGCATTTCCACAAAGCGTTTGTTAGCTCTCGCCGCAAACAAGGCAGACTCATTCACCAAGTTCGCTAAATCAGCTCCCGTAAAGCCGGGTGTGCCTCGCGCAATCACCGAAGCAATAACATCATCAGCAAGAGGCACTTTCCGCATGTGGACCTTAAGGATCTGCTCTCTGCCGCGAATGTCTGGAGGCGAAACAACAACCTGACGATCAAAACGCCCCGGGCGCAACAATGCAGCATCTAGCACATCAGGGCGGTTGGTTGCAGCAATAACGATGACACCATCATTCGGCTCAAAACCATCCATCTCAACCAACAACTGATTCAACGTTTGCTCTCTTTCGTCATGACCGCCACCCATACCAGAGCCACGCGAGCGGCCTACCGCATCAATTTCATCAATAAAAATAATACAGGGCGCTTGCTTCTTAGCCTGCTCGAACATATCTCGAACCCGAGAAGCACCAACACCTACAAACATTTCAACAAAGTCTGAACCTGATATCGTGAAAAAAGGTACTTTCGCCTCACCAGCAATTGCTTTTGCGAGCAACGTCTTACCCGTACCAGGAGAACCAACCATCAACACGCCACGCGGAATCTTTCCACCTAAACGCTGAAATTTTCCAGGATCGCGCAAAAACTCAACCAACTCCTGAACATCTTCTTTCGCCTCATCACAACCAGCAACATCGGCAAATGTCGTTTTTATTTGATCTTCGCCCAGCAAACGAGCCTTACTCTTCCCAAAGCTCATCGGACTACCCTTACCTCCTCCACCGCCTTGCATTTGGCGCATAAAAAAGACAAAAATACCAACAATCAACAATATCGGGAAACATGCAACAAGCAATTGCACCCAAAGGCTCTGTTTTTCAGGCTGACGACCCTCGATATTCACATCATTTTTCAGCAATATCGGCAACAAATCAATATCGGTAACTGAGGGCAAAACCGTCTCAAACGACTCCCCAGTTTTCATATAACCAACCGCACTAACACCGTCGATGGTCACCCTATCAACCTGACTATTTTCGACGCTTTGGATAAAGCGCGAATAACTCAACCGCTGAGCACTACTTTCTGTTGAAAAATTATTAAAAACAGATAACAGCACTACTGCTATCACTACCCATAAAATCAGATTTTTTGCCATGTCGTTCAAGGGTTTACCCTCTCTTTACCATTTAGCTATATGTTAGCTGTGTTAATGCGTGCGAGATGCACGTTCTTTAATGCTTATTGTTTACATTACACCACATTTTTCTGTTTCACCATGCCGCAAAACAGTTTTCAACTAAGAATAGATCCTATACCGAACTATCCTTTAAAGCCCCTCCCCAAGAGATAAAGCTCTTTGGAACGAGCCCTTGATGACTCAGGCTTTCGAGTAGCCAACGTTTTAAAATGCACCTGCACCTGTTGGCGATACTCTTGAAACCCCTCACCCTGAAACACCTTCACGAGAAAATTACCTCCAGGTGACAAAGTATTGATCGCCATATCCAACGCAAGTTCAACAAGATACATCGCTCGTGGCTGATCAACCGTCTTCATACCACTCATATTGGGGGCCATATCTGAGATTACAAGGCCCACTGGCTGTTGATTTATCGCACTTAATATTTCTGCGTAAACAGGTTCCTCTCGAAAATCACCTTGAATGAAGGTAACACCTGGAACTGGATCCATTTCCAAAATATCCGAGGCAACAACAGTTCCATTATCCCCCACCAGCTTAGCGGCAACCTGTGTCCAGCCTCCTGGCGCCGCACCAAGATCCAGCACCGTCATACCAGGCTTAATCAATTTATCCTTCTCATTTATTTCGACCAACTTATAAGCAGCCCTTGAGCGATACCCATCTTGCTGGGCTTTTTGCACATACTGATCATTAAAATGTTCATCTAACCAACTTTTACTGGTCTTTGACCTTGCCACACCGCACCTCGCACCATAAAACACTAACGTTTATTGCCGATCCAGAGTAAACTAGCGCCTCAAAATCGACGATCGAATATATTTTAACCAGGTTTTAATTATGCCCTTAGCTCAAGACCAAAAAAAGCGTTTCCGCCAAATCGGACACAACCTTAAGCCAGTTGTCATGATTGCCGACAAAGGCCTTACAGAAAACGTCCTTGCAGAGCTTGAGCGAGCCATCGAGGACCACGAACTTATTAAAGTTAAGCTAGCTGTACTCGACAAAGAAAACAAGCAAGCACTCATTACAGCTATCTGTGATGAATCTGGAGCCGAGCTAGTTCAAGCTATTGGTAAAATAGCCTTAATATATCGCGCAGCTAAAAAACCTAACCCAAAGCTATCCAACATATTACGCAATCAAGTGTAAACACTCGCCACACCTGTTTCACAATCAAAGAACAGATGTGCCGCATAAAAAAACGCCCAACATTGTTGGGCGTTTTTTTATGCGGCAACACAATTTAACCATGCTTAACCGATAACACTTCGTACTCTTTTGTACCGCCAGGCGTTTCCACCTGAACTTCATCACCTTCCATTTTGCCAATTAAACCACGAGCAATGGGGGATCCGACTGAAATCTTACCACTTTTGATATCAGCCTCATCTTCACCAACAATTCGATATACCTTTTCTTCTTCGGTATCCATGTCATAAAGCTTAACAGTAGTACCGAAGAGCACCTTTCCCGTATGAGGGATTTTAGCTATGTCAATTATTAGCGCATGAGATAACTTACCCTCAATATCCATGATGCGCCCTTCAATAAAACCCTGCTGCTCTCGTGCCGCATGATATTCAGCATTCTCTTTTAAATCGCCATGAGCCCTTGCCTCAGCAATTGCCTCAACAACCTTAGGTCGCTTAACTTTCTTGAGATGCATTAACTCATCATTTAATGCATCAGACCCTTCAATCGTCATTGGATATCTGCTCATCTTATTTCCTAATATAAGTCTTGTAGTCGTCTAACTTGTTTTTCACCATCACTCATGATGGCAACGCATATTGCGTCAGCACCAGCAATGGTCGTGGTATAACAAATTTTATTTTGCAACGCTTCGCGTCGAATCGCATAAGAATCAGCAATAGCCTGAGTACCTTCTGTAGTGTTAATGATCAAATCAATCTCACCATTTTTGATACTATCAACAACATGCGGCCGACCTTGCTTAACTTTATTAATCGTTGTTACGTCAATGCCTGCAGCGCTAAGCACCTTTGCAGTACCGCTTGTTGCAAAAATATCAAAACCAATTTCAACAAGCATCTTCCCAACGCGTGACACAACATCTTTATCGCCATCTCTGACACTAATAAAAGCCTTACCGCTTTTGGGTAAGATCTCACCAGCACCCAGCGCTGCCTTTGCAAATGCTTCTGCAAACGTATCACCAACACCCATGACTTCACCCGTAGACTTCATCTCTGGCCCAAGAATCGGGTCAACGCCAGGGAATTTAGCAAATGGGAAAACCGCTTCTTTTACGTTATACAATTTCGGTATTATTTCTTCTGTAAAACCCTGATCCTCCAAGGACGTTCCGGCCATACAGCGAGCAGCAATCTGAGCTAATGAGCGACCAATACATTTAGAGACAAAAGGGACCGTTCGAGATGCACGAGGGTTAACTTCCAGCACATAAACCTCCTCACCCTTCACCGCAAACTGCACATTCATCAGTCCAATCACGCCCAGCTCAAGCGCCATACGTGCAGCTTGCTCGCGCATGACATCTTGCATTTCTACGCTTAAGTTATAAGGAGGAAAGGAACAAGCGGAGTCACCGGAGTGCACACCCGCCTGCTCAATATGCTGCATGATGCCGCCAATGGTAACCGCTTTGCCGTCACAAATGGCATCCAAATCAACTTCAATAGCATCATCTAAAAACCGATCCAACAATACCGGAGCGTCATTAGATACTTGCACCGCTTCCGTCATATAACGACGAAGTTCTTTTTCGTTATAAACAATCTCCATCGCTCGCCCACCCAACACATACGACGGGCGCACGACAAGAGGGTAACCGATATCTTCTGCATAACGCACAGCATCTTCTGGCTTTCTTGCCGTTCGATTTGGCGGCTGCTTTAAATTCAGCCGCTCAATCATTTGCTGAAAACGTTCTCTATCTTCAGCTCTATCGATAGACTCAGGGCTAGTACCGATAATAGGTACACCAGCGGCTTCAAGATCACGCGCCAACTTCAATGGAGTCTGACCACCGTACTGAACAATCACACCTTTTGGTTTTTCAATATCAACAATCGCTAAAACGTCTTCCAGCGTAACAGGATCAAAATACAACCGATCAGAGGTATCGTAATCTGTTGAGACCGTTTCTGGGTTACAGTTAACCATGATTGTTTCATAGCCATCCTCTCGCAACGCCAGCACAGCATGCACACAGCAATAATCAAACTCAATGCCCTGCCCAATGCGGTTGGGCCCGCCACCTAACACCATAATCTTATCGCGATCGGTCGGGTTAGCTTCACACTCATCTTCATACGTTGAATACATGTAGGCTGTAGATGTTGAAAACTCTGCTGCACAGGTATCAACACGCTTATAAGTAGGAACAACACCCATCTCTTTACGCGTTTTTCGAATATGCTTCTCACTAACACCCAACAAATTTGACAAACGTAAATCAGAAAAGCCTTTACGCTTAATACGCAACAGCTTGTCCTTAGTAAGATCCGCTAACGCAGTAGAACTTAATTCTTTCTCCGTTTTGATCAGGTCTTCAATTTGAGCCAAGAACCAAGGATCAACACCCGTGCACTCGTTCACCTCATCAATTGACATTTCAGCACGAAATGCATCGGCAATATACCAAATGCGTTCGGGACCAGGAATTGTTAACTCTTGACGCAACTTCGCCTGCGCATCATCCGCCTCCAAATCCAATACTGGGTCAAAGCCGTTTTTATCTACTTCCAAGCCTCGCAATGCTTTTTGCATAGACTCTTGGAAGGTACGACCAATCGCCATTACCTCACCGACAGATTTCATTTGAGTGGTTAATGTTGAATCAGCCTTAGGGAATTTTTCGAAATTAAAACGAGGGATTTTTGTAACAACATAATCGATAGATGGCTCAAAAGACGCGGGAGTCTTGCCACCGGTAATATCGTTTTGCAACTCATCAAGGGTATAACCAACTGCAAGCTTTGCTGCAATTTTCGCGATAGGAAAACCCGTCGCTTTTGACGCTAACGCCGAAGAGCGAGATACACGAGGATTCATCTCGATAATAACAAGACGCCCCGTTTCCGGACACATGCCAAACTGCACGTTAGACCCGCCAGTCTCAACACCAATTTCACGTAACACTGCCAGAGAAGCGTTACGCATAATCTGATATTCTTTATCCGTCAATGTCTGCGCAGGAGCAACGGTAATTGAATCCCCCGTGTGCACTCCCATCGCATCAAAGTTCTCAATGGCACAAATGATAATACAGTTATCATTTTTGTCTCGCACCACTTCCATTTCATACTCTTTCCAACCAATCAATGATTGATCGATAAGTAACTCACTGGTCGGTGAAAGATCTAAACCTCGCGTACAGATCTCTACAAATTCCTCTCGATTGTACGCAATACCACCACCACTCCCCCCCATGGTAAATGAAGGGCGAATAATGCTTGGAAAACCTAACACGTCCACAGCCTGCAAGGCTTCTTCCATGCTGTGAGCAATCGCAGACCTAGGCGTTTCCAGACCAATACTTTTCATAGCCTTGTCAAAACGGTCTCGATCTTCCGCTTTATCAATTGCATCCTGAGTTGCGCCAATCATCTCAACGCCAAACTCTTCCAACACACCATGCTTAGCAAGATCCAGCGCACAATTTAATGCAGTTTGCCCACCCATGGTTGGCAACAATACATCTGGGCGCTCTTTTTCGATAACCTTAGCAACAGTTTCCCATTCAACCGGCTCAATATACGTTGCATCAGCCATCGATGGATCAGTCATAATGGTAGCAGGGTTAGAGTTCACAAGTATCACGCGATACCCCTCTTCCCGTAGCGCTTTACAGGCTTGTGCGCCGGAGTAATCAAACTCACACGCCTGCCCAATGACAATGGGGCCAGCACCCAAAATAAGAATGCTTTGTATGTCGGTACGTTTTGGCATCGTTAAAACTCGTCAACTTTACGGCGGGCTGCCAGGCAACCCTCCTAATTTCTAAATAATCGAATTACTTTTACATAATTCGATATAACCCTGATTCGCCTTGCTGCTACTTTGCTTCTGCCATTAGGTCGATAAAATGATCGAACAACGTACTGGCTTCATGCGGGCCAGGACTGGCTTCAGGGTGACCCTGAAAACTAAAAGCAGGTTTATCTGTACGATGAATACCCTGTAAAGAACCATCAAACAGAGATTTATGGGTTGCACGTAAATTTTCAGGCAGCGCCGCCTCATCTACCGCAAATCCATGATTTTGACTGGTAATCAATACCGTCTTATCCTCTAAGTTTTGAACAGGGTGGTTAGCTCCGTGATGCCCAAACTTCATCTTCAATGTCTTTGCCCCACTAGCAAGCGCCAACAGCTGATGACCAAGACAGATACCAAACACTGGTATATCGGTTTCCAAGATAGCCTGGATAGCAGATATAGCGTAATCACAAGGCTCAGGATCACCAGGGCCATTAGATAAAAAGATACCATCAGGCTTCATTGCCAACACGTCAGCTGCAGGGGTCTGTGCCGGAACAACCGTAAGGTCACAACCACGATCGACCAACATGCGCAAAATATTTCTTTTAACGCCAAAGTCATAGGCAACCACTTTATAAGGCTTTTCGCCTTCTGGTGTTTTATGACCACCATCAAGCTGCCAGCTACCTTCTGTCCACTGGTAGGGCTCAGAAACAGTCACTTCTTTCGCCAAGTCCATGCCTTTAAGTCCAGCAAAGTCTTTAGCGATAGCAATTGCAGCAGCTTCGTCAATATCACCTGCTTGAATACAACCGCCCAAAGCACCCTTCTCTCGAAGGATTCGGGTTAATTTACGCGTATCAATGTCTGCTATACCCAAGATACCTCGCTCACGCAGATATTCATCCAAGGATGCCTGCTTGCGCCAACTGCTTGCTAACAACGGTAAATCACGAATAATTAGGCCTGCCGCCCAAATATTAGAAGACTCCTCGTCCTCGTCATTAACACCGGTATTACCGATATGAGGGTATGTCAAAGTTACCATCTGACGAGCGTAGGACGGATCAGTAAGAATCTCTTGGTAGCCGGTAAGTGCAGTATTAAAAACGACTTCGCCAACGGAATGTCCGTCTGCGCCAATAGACGTGCCATGAAAGACGGTGCCGTCTTCTAGGGCCAAAATGGCTGATATACTCAAGCCAACCTCCAATGGTCGTAGGAAAGGGAAAGGTGTGTGATCATTCGTAACTGTTACCTGCAAAAAAGCGAGATGAGTTAACCTCGATCCCGCTTCCGTTCAAGCAACAATACTTTGGTCACCTGCCGTCACACATACTCAAAGAGCACGTTCAACGTTAGCAGGTATTAGGAACAATGCTAGCGACCTACTAATCTACCGAGGCCGTATTAAGGCCGTAGTAAGCTAGGCTAACTGTAAAAATTAACCTGCAAATCAACGAATATTCGGTATTAGGAGTTGTAGGAGGCGGACGCTCCGACCATTATCTGATCCGAGCGTATTCTATAGAAATGTACGGTTGTCGTCTACGGGTTTAGATCAATCAAACATCATGACCCAGCATTCATCATGAAAAACAACCGGGCCCACGACATTTGAACTATTTAAGCCCTAATACATCCTGCATATCAAACAAACCCGTATTTTTGTCTCTTAACCAACCGCAAGCCCTAACCGCTCCACGAGCAAAGTTCATTCGACTCGTTGCAATATGAGTAATTTCTACACGCTCGCCATCCGCCGCAAACATAACAGTGTGCTCGCCCACGATATCGCCAGCACGAACAGTTTCAAAACCAATAGTTTTACGATCCCGCTCCCCCGTCTGACCTTCTCGACCATAAACGGCCACTTCATCCAAATTTCGCCCCAATGTATCTGCAACAACCTCCCCCATTCGCAAAGCGGTACCAGAAGGGGCATCTACTTTATGGCGATGGTGGGCCTCAATAATTTCAATATCAACCTCATCCCCCAACACCTGGGCAGCAACCTCAAGCAACTTAAAGCACAGGTTCACCCCCATACTCATATTAGGTGCGAACATAATGGCAGTCTTTTCGGCACTAACTGCCAACGAGGCCTTATGCTCATCCGACAAACCCGTCGTACCAATTGCCATCTTTTTGCCATTCTCGGCACAGAACTTTGCATTGGCAACCGTAGCATCAGGCGCAGTAAAATCAATTAGCACATCAAATTGATCAACAACAGCCTCAAGACTATCAACAAGGGCTACACCTAACTTACCAATACCCGCTAACTCACCAACATCAGCCCCAACTAAAGAATTGCCTGGACGATCGATTGCAGCAGCAATCTCCACACCATCCCCCGCACTAACAGCCTCTATAAGCGCCCGCCCCATTCTGCCCGCAGCACCAATTACAGCAACCTTCACATTTGCATTTGTCACGCCTAGGCCTCCTTATAGCATGTCATCAAAGAATTGTTTTACACCGTCAAACCAGCCGTGTTTTTTTGGCGATTGGCGATGAGCTTCTTTTTCAAGGCTTGTTTGAAACTCCTTCAACATCTCTTTTTGATCTTTATTAAGGTTAACCGGTGTTTCTAAAATAACTCGACACAACAAGTCTCCCGCGCCGCCACCGCGAACCGGGGCAACCCCCTTACCTCGCAGACGAAACAACTTACCGGTTTGCGACTCTGCTGGGATCTTAAGTTTCACACGACCATCCAGCGTCGGAACTTCCAGCTCACCACCCAATGCTGCATCAACGAAACTGATTGGCACTTCGGTGTATAGATCTTTACCTTCACGCTGAAAAATTGCGTGATCTTTTACTGCAACCTGCACGTACAAATCACCCGCGGGCCCACCGTGAGACCCAGCCTCACCCTCGCCAGCTAAACGAATACGATCACCTGTATCCACACCTGGAGGTATCTTGACGGAAAGCGTTTTACGTTTTTCTTTGCGACCCTGCCCGTGACACTCACGACATGGATCTTTAATTGACTTACCCTGACCTCGACAAGTCGGACAGGTTTGCTGAACAGAGAAAAAACCCTGCTGCATACGCACTTGACCTGCACCACCACAAGTTTGACAAGTAACAGGTTTGGTACCCTTTTTAGCGCCAGAACCGTCACAGGGTGCGCAGTGCACAAGGGTTGGCACACGTATCTCTACCGTTGTTCCCTTTACCGCATCCTCAAGATCCAACTCTAAGGTATAACGCAGATCAGAGCCTCGGTTACTACGAGACCCACCTCGACCACCACCACCGCCTCCGCCAAAGATATCGCCAAATACATCACCAAAAATGTCACTAAAACCACCCGCCCCAGCACCTCCACCGGCACCAGCATTACCGTCAACGCCGGCATGCCCATATCGGTCGTACGCCGCTCGCTTCTGATCATCCGTTAGAATTTCGTAGGCTTCACTGATATCTTTAAATTTTTCCTCAGACGCCTTATCATCCGGATTTCTATCGGGATGATATTTCATCGCCAAACGGCGGTAGGCTTTTTTCATCTCCTGAGGGGTTGCGTCTTTTGCGACACCTAATAGCTCGTAAAAATCTTGTTTTGCCATGTTCTCAAACCAGTGTTGATTAGTGGTCACTCCGCGGGTAGCAATAGCAGCCAATATTGTTCAAATTCCAGATACAGCAACGCGGGAGCAAGCTCCCGCGCGTGTTGTACTACTAACTTAAGGCGAGCCTATTTTTTGTCATCAACCTCTTCAAACTCGGCATCAACCACATCATCGCCAGCAGCGGAGGATGCTTCAGCCTGCTCAGCTTCACCCATATCGGGGCCCGCGCCTTCAGCTCCGGCTTGTGCTTGCTGCTCTTCATACATTTTCTGAGCTAGCCCAGCAGTTGCTTCGGTTAGCGCAGTGGACTTCGCTTCCATTACTTCTTTGTCGTCGCCTTTAACGGCTTCCTCCAACTCAGCAATCGCAGCTTCAATCGCAGCCTTCTCTTCATCTGTTGCTTTATCACCAGCTTCTTCAAGCGTTTTCTTACCCGCGTGAAGTAGGCCATCAGCAGAATTACGTGCAGTTACAAGCTCTTCGAACTTTTGATCTTCTTCAGCATTTGCTTCAGCATCACGAACCATTTGATCAACTTCTTCATCCGACAAACCACCAGACGCCTTAATCACTATCGTTTGCTCTTTGCCAGTAGCCTTGTCTTTTGCAGACACATTCAAAATACCGTTTGCATCCAAATCAAAGGTTACTTCAATCTGAGGCATACCTCGTGGTGCTGCTGGAATATCACTTAGATCAAAACGACCCAACGACTTATTACCTGACGCCTGCTTACGCTCACCCTGTAACACATGCACGGTTACCGCAGCCTGGTTATCATCTGCCGTTGAGAATATTTGAGATTTCTTAGTAGGAATCGTAGTATTTTTCTCGATCAATGCAGTAGTTACACCACCCATTGTTTCGATACCCAATGTTAAAGGCGTTACGTCTAACAACAATACGTCAGTTACATCACCCGATAACACAGCCCCTTGAATCGCAGCACCCATTGCTACAGCTTCATCAGGGTTTACATCTTTACGAGGCTCTTTACCGAAGAACTTCTCCACTTCAGCCTGAACCATTGGCATACGTGTCTGACCACCAACCAAGATAACATCATCAATTTCTGATGCACTTAGACCTGCGTCTTTTAGTGCAGTCTCACAAGGCTTCATCGTCCCAACAACCAACGCCTCAACCAAAGACTCTAACTTGGCTCGAGTTAGTTTGATAACCAGATGCTTTGGGCCCGTGGCATCAGCAGTGATATAAGGAAGGTTCACTTCTGTTTGCTGTGCGGAAGACAACTCGATCTTAGCTTTCTCTGCGCCTTCTTTTAAACGCTGAAGTGCCAGAGGATCATTGTGAAGATCAATCCCACTATCTTTCTTAAATTCGTCTGCTAGATATTCGATCAAACGAAGATCAAAATCTTCACCACCTAAGTGCGTATCACCGTTAGTTGCAAGCACTTCAAACTGATGCTCACCATCAACTTCTGCAATTTCAATAACAGAGATATCGAAAGTACCACCACCCAAGTCATAAACAACGATGGTGCTATCACCACGTTTTTTGTCCATACCATAAGCTAGCGCTGCCGCTGTTGGCTCGTTAATAATACGTTTAACTTCCAAACCGGCGATACGGCCTGCATCTTTAGTGGCTTGACGCTGACTATCGTTAAAGTATGCAGGAACAGTAATAACCGCTTCTGTTACCGCTTCACCAAGGTAATCTTCAGCTGTTTTCTTCATTTTCTTAAGAACTTCAGCAGAAATTTGAGGTGGCGCTGTTTTTGTACCGTTTACCTCAACCCATGCATCGCCGTTATCGGCTTTAACAATACCAAACGGCGAACGTTTGATATCTTTCTGTACTTCTTTATCGGTAAAGTTACGACCAATAAGACGCTTAATAGCGTATAGAGTGTTTGTTGGGTTTGTCACTGCTTGACGCTTTGCAGACTGACCCACCAATGTTTCGCCATCATCACTAAACGCAATAATGGAAGGAGTGGTGCGATCACCTTCGCTGTTTTCAAGAACCTTTGGTTTATCACCCTCAAGCACTGAAACACAAGAGTTGGTTGTACCTAGATCGATACCAATTATCTTACCCATAATCATTCACCTTTTTTCTAAAGCCCTGACAGACTTTGTTCTGAGTTAATGCCAGTGTCTGCCAGACAGGTCACCGGATTATTTACTAAATAAACATGTTAAATAACACTGCTTTTGCAACATCATTTTTGAATACTGTTATTCAATTCTTTCGCTTGACTCTATTTATGGGGGACTACCTAGACTTTTCAACCCTCAGGAAGCAATGAATCCCTCACAAAAACCAAGCATTTTCATTTTTTATGCTTGAGACACCACAACCATCGCTGGCCTTACCAAGCGACCGCCTAATGTATAGCCTTTTTGCAATACGGCCATCACTGTGTTGGGTTCCATATCCGGGCTAGGCTGCATCGACATAGCCTGATGCAACTCTGGGTTAAAAGGCTCACCAATAGGATCGTTTTGCTCTACACCGTGCTTTTTCAAGGTGTCTGTTAACATTTTCAACGTCAACTCAACACCCTCTTGAGTAGAATCATCAGCATTGTCACTATCTGCTGCCGATTGCAATGCTCGCTCTAGCGTATCGACCACGGGAAGCAAGTCTGCCGAGAATTTCTCAAGCGCGAACTTATGAGCATTGGCTACATCTCGCTCTGCACGCCTACGCATATTCTGCACTTCAGCCTGAGCCCGCAACACGGAATCTTGTTGATCTTGAACCTTGGCTTGCGCTGCAAGCAACTGCTCTTGCAAGCTTTCTATCGAAACAGCAGCGTCATCAGCACTGGCCACCTCAACATCACCCTGCTCAACGTCAATGCTTTGCGTATCGCCCTGCGTATCGATTTCAACAACAACAGGTTCTTCTTGCTCTGGGCTTGCTGCCTCATCACTAGACATAAATCAACTCCACTCTTCAGTTCATTCTTAAATCATTGTATTTACGGACAAAACAACGCCGCACAACCACCGCCTGTAACTTCCAGGGCTGGCGTTTGTGCGGCGTCAGGTCATTCATTGTTGGCTATATGGGGATCAATCCTCAGGGTTCAAGGCCGCACTCAATATTTTTGCTGTCATTTCGACTAAAGGGATCACTTGTTGATAAGCCATTCGCTTTGGCCCAACAACTGCCAACATGCCTAGTACGTTTTTGTTGCTGTCCGTATAAGGCGCAGCGATCATACTGCACTCATCAAACACCTGGTAGCCCGATTCCTGACCAATAAAAACCTGAATCCCATCAGCTTTAGCGCAATGATCCATTAAATGCAGTAAATCTTTTTTCTGCTGAAAGGACTCAAACAATGGCTGAAGCTGATCCGCACTGCCCTGCTCCGCCATCTGAATAAGGTTTGACTCACCGCGAACCACACACTCTGGCTCCTTACCTGCCTCATCAAACGTTTTAGCCGCCATATCCACAGCCATTTGCATCATTTGATCCATTTCAACTTTATCGGCACGCATATCTACCAACACCTGGGTTTTAATATCGTGCAATTCACTACCCGCAAAGCGTTGATTAAGGTAGCTAGCAATCTGCTGAAGCTCATGCTCTTCATACTCACGATCAGGGCAAATAATCCGATTTTGCACCTCTCTCTCGTTGAGCACCAGGATTACCAACACCCTCTTCCCAGTCAATGGTAAAAATTCAACCTGCCGCAAACTGGACATTTCTTGCTTTGGAGCGACAACAATTCCCGCCAGTGACGTCATATCAGACAATACCTGGGAGGCCTTTTCTACCAATTCATGAGGGGTTTGATCTGAAGCTAGCTGGTGCTGAACCCAGCCAACGCTTTGTGTCGTTAGCGGCTCCATGGTAATTAGTTTGTCCACAAAGAACCGGTAACCTAATTCAGTTGGGACTCGTCCGGCTGATGTGTATGGCGAGGACAACAGCCCCTTCTCCTCCAGCATCATCATATCATTTCGCACGGTCGCCGAACTCACTCGTCGAGTCAAATCCTGCAGGATACGCTTTGAACCCACAGGCATGCCATCATCAATATAATGCTCAATCAACGACTTTAGTATTTGAGATGCCCTGTCTTCTAATGGGTTCATACGCAGTAGCTGCTCTTATTGTTATGTAACCTACTAGAATACTATGGGGTCATTTTTTATGGTTCCAAGGCACTGATGACGCTAGCGAATATCACCCGCATCGCATATCATCACAGACATATTGGACTAACTGAATGATGCCCTATGCTTTCTCATATTAATATTTCGAATTTTGCCATTGTTGAATCTCTGGACTTAGACATCCCCAACAAACTGTGTGTCATCACAGGAGAAACCGGGGCAGGAAAGTCCATAATGATTGATGCTTTAGGATTAGCACTCGGTAATCGTGCAGATTCAGGCTCAGTGCGTCATGGCGCAGATAAAGCCGACATTCTTGCCAGCTTTGATATAGAAACCAACAATGCAGCCCAAAATTGGTTAAACCAACACGACCTTGACGAGGACGGGGAATGTATCCTACGCCGGGTAATCAACAAAGATGGGCGTTCTCGCTCATACATCAACGGTCGTCCCACTCCTATGTCGTCACTTAAAACATTAGGGGAAATGCTGATTTCTATACACGGCCAGCATGAACATCAAGCATTGCTGAAAAAAGATACACACCGCCACCTATTGGATCAATTTAGCGGCCTCAATACACAAGTAAAACAGGTCGCAGACACCTACAACCAATGGCAACAACAACAAAAAGCCTACGAAAAGATCAGAGACAACGCAAAAGAGCTTAATGACCGAGTGGATTTATTGCGCTTTCAACTGGGCGAATTAGAAGCATTAGATTTGCAACTCAATGAATTTTCACAACTAGAAAAAGAACACAAGCGGCTCTCAAACTCAGAAGGCCTAATCAACCAAGGCCACCAAGCACTACAAGTATTATCTCTTGGAGAAAACACCTCCCTGGACACCGTAGCCAACATTCTTCAACTTGTCACCGAAATGCAGCAACAAGACGAAGGCCTTTCGGAAACCAAGGAGCTTGTCGCCAGTGCAGAAATCCAACTACAGGAAGCTGGCAACAACCTTCAACATTACGTGGAATCCCTAAACATAGACCCTGAGCGCTACCAGTGGGTTGATCAACGCATCGCCAGCGCCCATCAACTTGCCCGCAAACATCATGTAACACCGAATCAATTGCCAGAACTTCAGCAAACCCTCGCAGAAGAGTTAAATAGAACAGCTGCAGACCCAAGCCGCTGCTAGTCAAACTGCGTTTTTAGAAAAAGCCCAAATCCTCAGTAAAAAGCGCCAGCAGCAGGGGAAAAAACTCAGCAAAATCATTACTAAACAAATCCAAACATTAGGCATGCCTGGTGCAGCAGTAACCGTTATTGTAAGCCCTCTACCCATAGAGCAGGCAAACGCCAACGGTATCGATTCCGTTGAGTTTCACGTGCAAACAAACCCAGGACAACCAAGCAAACCATTATTCAAAGTTGCATCAGGGGGAGAACTATCACGTATTAGCCTGTCTATCCAAGTAGCATGCGCAGCCAAAAGCAATGTTGCCACGTTGATTTTTGATGAAGTAGACGTCGGTATCGGGGGAGCTGTTGCGCAAGTTGTTGGGGAGCTATTAAGAAAACTAGGCAACGAGAACCAGGTCATTTGTGTAACGCACTTACCGCAGGTTGCCGCACAAGGACACCATCATCTACACGTCAATAAACAGACCAGCAAAGATTCAACATACACCGGTATTAATACACTGTCACAAGATGAGAAAGTCACCGAAATCGCCAGAATGCTAGGAGGGCTCTCCATCACTGAACAAACCCTTGCTCATGCCAGGGAATTAATCGGCGAGACTCAAGGCTAGCGGGGCGCCTAGCAACGCCCTGCTTAAATTAAGATTTAGCCTTCACATACAAAACAAGGCTATGATCAACCAATTCGTAACCATGCTCTTCTACCAACTTTTTCTGTAACCGTTCAATTTCATCATCATGGAACTCTATGATCTCACCGGAGTCCATTACTACCATATGATCATGATGTTCCTCAGTGGCCATTTCAAACACTGAATGACCATTGTCAAAGTTATGACGAACAACTAAACCTGCTGTTTCAAACTGTGTTAATACTCGGTAAACAGTCGCCAAGCCAACATCTTCATTTTTATCAAGCAAGGTTTTATAAACATCTTCTGCACTCAGATGTTTAACCTCTTTTGCTTCTAAAATTTGAAGTATTTTCACCCGCGGTAACGTCACTTTGAGGCCAGCGTTACGAAGATCTTGGTTGTCCATAATAGTAAAGCCTAACGGTAGTAAAACTTGAATTCAATTTGTGATATCGAATTGTGTTGTGATCACAAGATAAAGTATGATGCTTGCTGACCGGAACCTTAGAGGAATTCTACACCATATGCAAAAGTTGATTCGAATTTGTTTAATCGCCAACATATTAGCCCTTACAGCATCAATTAGCGCCTGTAGTACCTTACGATTTCCAGGGGTATTTCGTATTGATATTGGCCAGGGAAACATTATCAGTGAAGGTGCCCGAGAAAAACTTAAACTAGGCATGACCCCTCGCCAGGTAGAGTATGTGCTTGGCAGCCCTGTAATTAAAGACCCTCTTCACCCAGGCCGCTGGGATTACGTTTATAACTATGAAAGCGGGAAGGGTGGCTTTGTTGAAAACCGCTTAACGTTATATTTTGACAGTGAACGCCTACAAAAAGTTGACGACTCTCAGTTTAAAGACCCTGACGCTGTTCAAGAAGACCTAAAAGATCAAATCAAAAAATCTCGAGGCTAAAACGCCTCAACGCTTTTTGATTTGATGCCGGGTCTAACTAACCATTCTCTCGCTTGGCTTTTGCTTCTGCTGCCCGCCGCTTACGAATCTCTTTAGGGTCAGCTATTAACGGGCGATAGATTTCCACTCGCTCACCCGCCTCCAACACTCTCTCTTGGGGTTTACGCTCAACTTTGCCGAAAATCCCCATAGGAGCCTCCTCCACATCCAAGCCGGGAAACTTATCCCCAATATTTGATTGTATTGCGGCATCAAACATTGATGTCCCTTTACGCACATTGAATGCAATAAGCTCCTGTCGATCCGGTAGCGCATACGCCACTTCCACCTGAATCATTTCTTCTGACATCTTTACACCTATACACTGATATACCGTCTACAAGAGCCCTTACGCTGACATCAACAGGGCTCTTACGGTATTCGAAAACATTACTTATTAATAAAGACCAACCAAGCCTCGATCGAATTATACATAACAAAAGCAATTCCAATTGGCGCCACAATCCGAATCATGACAATCCAAATATTAAACAGGGCAAAGTTTTTCATAGCCACTTCTTTGACTACATGACTGCGGCGCATAATCCAACCAGCAAATATGGCAATCAACAACCCTCCAAGAGGCAACATAATATTTGTTGTTAATTTATCTAAAAAGTCCAACAAGTCAGACCCTAAGATTGTCACATCTGACCATATGTTTTGAGATAACGCACAAGCAATTCCCAACAACCACACGGGAATACCCACCACTAATGCTGCTTTTATGCGAGAAAACCCCGCCGTTTCGACCATCCAAGCAACTGCAGGTTCAGCAAGGGATATAGCGGATGTCCACGCGGCAAAAGTCACCAAAATAAAGAACATTCCACCCAACACAATGCCTCCAGGCATTTGGCTAAAAGCTACGGGCAGAGTCTTAAACATTAACGAAGGGCCCGCCGCTGTATCTAACCCATTGGCAAATACGATTGAAAAAATCACCAAGCCAGCCACAACAGCGACCAACGTATCCAGCACGCCAATGATAACAACTGTTTTCCCCAAAGAATGCTCTTTAGGCATATAAGCCCCATAAGCCATAATTGCCCCCATCCCCAGACTAAGCGTAAAAAAGGCATGTCCTAGAGCAGACAATACCGCATCAGCGGTTAATGCCTCAGGATTAAACTTAAACAAGAAGGAAACGGCCTCTCCAAACGACCCAGTAGTCGTCGCATAACCTAAGAGTAAAATCAACATAACAAAAAGTGCTGGCATCAAAAACTGTACCGATTTTTCCAAACCTTTATGAATACCTCCAGCAACAACCGTTAACACCATCACCATAAAAAGACTGTGCCACAGCACTGTCTCCACGGGGTCAGACACAAAAGCGCCAAACTGACTAGGAATATCAGTTTGATCCAATAACCCTCCACCGATGATTTTACCTGCATAAGCCATAGCCCAACCGGCAATCACACTATAAAAGGACAATATCAACACACCGGCAATAGCTCCTAACCAGCCTATTCCTCCCCAAAACTTACTAGCATCAGAAGATTTTGCTAACGTTTTCATTGTGTTAATCGGACTTTGACGGCCTCTTCGCCCCAACATCACCTCAGCCAACATAACAGGAATACCGATAGCAGCAACAAATACCAAGTAAATCAGTACAAATGCCCCGCCCCCGTTCTCTCCCGCCATGTAGGGGAATTTCCAAATATTCCCCAAACCGACGGCAGACCCCGTTGCAGCCAGAATAAACGTCCAACGATTTTGCCAGACACCATGAATGGATTTATTTTCTGCCATGAGAATCCCTTATTCACCTAAATTCATCTACGTTCAATAGGGGGCAATTTTGCTTACTTTTTACAAGGACTACAAGTGCCAAACCGCTTTCACCACAAGGGATTAGCAAAACCCGGCAAATATTCGCACCTCAGCAACACTCCAGCTACGCTGCCAACTACACTTCTGACCACTTATTTTATGCCTACCCCAACATAGAGAGCCTATCTATACTGCTTTTGCAAAGCGTACGTTAAACATCAGTGAAAATAACAACGGAATGACAATCAAGGTTAATACTGTAGACACCAGTAATCCAAATATAATGGTAATCGCCATTGGCTCCCACATTGGCCCACCACCAAGCCACAAAGGAATCAAACCCAACACCGTTGTAAATGTCGTCAATAGAATTGGACGAAGCCTTGACTGACACGCATTAATCACTGCATCCGGCCAAGAGTTTTTAAACTCATCATGCTCTTGATTCATTTTATCCAGCAAAACAATCGCATTATTGATTACAATCCCTGCTAAAGAAATCACCCCTAACATTGTCATAAAACCAAAATACGACTTTGCCGCGAGAAGGCCAAAACTGACACCAATTAATGCCAGAGGAATCGTCATTAAAATAATGATAGTTCGGCGAATACAATTGAATTGAGCCATCAGTAAAATACAAATAACAAACCCTGCAATAGGTAACTTCTCACCGATGGATTCATTTGCTTTACCAGAAGACTCTGCTTCACCACCTAGCTCCCAACTATAACCAGGAGGCCAATCTTTAGACATCTCAACAAGCCAAGGAACTAACTCGGCATTGGTTGCACTTGCGGTAACACCCTCACGTAAATCAGCGGATATCGCGACAGTTTTTGCACCGTTGCGGGTAAATATTTTGGCCGATTGAAACACTAATTCTGGATCCACTAATTGAGAAATAGGGACACTTACACCCTGATTATTCAAAACACCGATCGACCCAGCTGAATCATAATCACGATCTCCTGCGTGCTGGGATCGCATCACAATGGGTATAATTGTATCGTTTTCTCGGAATTCCGTTAGGGTAATACCGCTAAAAGCCGTTTGCAAAGATGTTGCCACATCAGAATGCGTAACCCCTGCCCGCTGCGCCCTTTGCGGATCAATATTAACTCTAACCTTTTTCTGAGAAAGCCCCCAGTCATCTTGGATATTGACAGTACCATTCAACATTGCCAATTTTTGTTTAATTTCATCGGCGAAGGCAAACAGTTTTATTTCATCACTACCCGTCAGCCGCACACCCAGAGGATGCTTTACCGAGGTGCCATTCTCCAGTTTTTTAATGGTATATTGACCATCAACTAGATTGTCAAACAAATAGCTATCGACCTCTTGAATCAATTCATCCACCAACACTCCTTCCTCACTGGTATTAATCAGTAAAAAAGCATAGTTACTTGAAGCGGGTTTCGGTGAGTGGGTTAGTACAAATCGTACACCTCCATTACCAATAAAACTGGTCACATCTTTAATACCGCGATTTCTCCCATCTTTTCTAAAGCTTTCCTCTGAATTATCCACAAGTAACTCTTTGGAAAAATACGCCTCAATCTCTTGTAAACGTTTTGCCGTGTACGTTAATGGAGTCCCAAGGGGGAATTCAATTTCCACCGTAAATACGGGATCTGTTTTGGATGGAAAGAATATCTTTGGCACCCACCCAAGCCCTTTTATAGCAATCAAAAATATAAACACAACCACAGCAAGGCTAACCAAGCGTTGACGTAATACTGCGTGAAGGAAAACCAAATACCAACGGGTAATTTTTGCAAAAAAACCACCTCCAGTATTAGCACCCTTCGTCTGTTTGATTTTTATAAATAACATACAAAGTAGCGGAATCAACGTCAGTGCAACCACCAAAGAACATAACAACGTGATAGTCACCACCTTAAAAAGGGGCGCGGTATATTCCCCAATGGCACTTTCCGCCAGATATATAGGTAAAAAAGCAGCCGACGTTGTTAATGATGACGTTAGTAATGGAACCTTCAGCTCATTGGCAGCCGAAAGTGCCGCTTTCTCTCTTTCAATACCTGCTTCAATTTTCACTAGAATACTTTCAGCCATTACGATCGCATTATCCACTAGCAACCCCAACGAGATCATCAACGCCGCCAAAGATATTTGGTCGACCCCAATGTCAAACAGAGACATCATAAAAAATGCACTCGCCATCGTCACCGGTATCAATGTTGCAACAATAATCCCCGTTCGTAACCCCAGAAAAGCCAACATAACCAATGTCACAATAACGACGGCTTGTAGCAAATTGTCTAAAAAGTCATTCACCGTTTTATTGACAATATCAGATTCCATTGTCACTTTATGGAAATCAATACCCACGGGGTAACTCATCACAAGGTCATTCATTTTCGCTTCGACCTGCGCACCTAAGTCAACGACATTCCCACCTACACGCATGGCAACCGCAATACCAATGCCCTGCTCACCATTAAAACGAACCTTGCTTTTTGCCGGGTCCACATAACTTCGATACACATTAGCGACGTCTTTTAACGCAATAACATCATTACTTTCGGGGAGTTTAATTAGCGTTGAACGCAATTCCTCTATAGATTCAAAGTTCCCTGATGGCTCAAGTGAGATTGTCTCGTAAGTTGTATATATTTCACCACCCGGATTAATAATATTACGACTCGATAATGCACTCGCAAGTTGCTGTGGTGAAATACCCATTTCATTAAGACGGCTAGGTTTATATTCCACATAAATCCGCTCTTCTTGAGCACCTAAAATATCCACTTTTGCGACATCATCAAATAACAACAATTCGTCACGAATATTATCCACGATATCTTTTATTTCTGCATAACTAAAACCATCTCCGGTTATCGTGTAAACGATACCAAACACATCGCCAAATTCATCGTTTACAATGGGAGAAGACACTCCCTCAGGCAAGTTACGTTCAGCTTCCTCCACTTTACGTCGCAAACTATCCCAAATAGGTCGCATATCCGTAAAACTTTCTCGAATATTGACAATAATGATAGACACGCCACTTTTATTCTCACTACTCACGTAATCCAACTCGGGCATTTGACGAATTTTTTCTACTATTTTCTCGCTCACCAATTCTTCAACACGTTCGGGGCTTGCGCCTGGAAAATAGGTAATCACCTGAGCAGCTCGAATAATAAAACCCGGATCTTGTGCTCGCGGAATATCCATATACGCTTGTATGCCCGCAATAAACATCACTACGATAATAAGCAGGGTAAACTGACGTCGTTCTAACGCTATCTTGGTAATATCCATAGTCATCCCCTAACTTATAATGGCTGTGCGACTGCAGAAGAATATTTTACCCGCATTCCGTCATACAACTGGCGAACCCCTTTAGATACCACTACTTGCCCAACCTCCAATCCCGACATTACTAATAGCTCTCCCCCTGTAAACGGGCCTATTGTTATTGCTGTCTTAACCAAGTTTGCGCTGCCATCAGCATTATCATTAAGCACATAAACAAACGTATGTTCTCTTTCCGCTTGAATGACGTGCATCGGCAAATACACGTTTTTCCCACCACCATTACCTAGCTCAACTTTAAAAAACACAATCGCAGCCATACCCGGCAATATCGGTGCCTCAGTCTCCGCTAAAGCCACCGTCACGGGGTAAGCCGTTCCTTTTGCATCAACACCAACCTCCGTCACCACCGCTTTAAATTTCTGCCCCGTAAATGCATTAAATTGCACAAATACTTCATCACCATGCTTCACTCGCGAAATAAACGTTTCCGAAACAACCGTCTCAACTTTTGTAGTATTCCCACAATTAACAATAACAACGGTGCTTCCTGCGCTGACATTCTCTCCAGACTCAACTTCTGAATTAGCAACCAAACAATTATTTTCTTGGTTTACTAAGCGGGTGTAACCTAAACGCTGCTCAGCCAACGCCAAGGCATTCTGCGCTTGACGAACCAAGGCACTAGCAGCTTCGCTGCCTGCCTGAGCACTATCAAGCTCTGTTCTAGATGCCGTTTCCGTTTCATATAGAGACTTTATACGACCATAGTTAGCAGAAGCGTTACGGGCTTCAGCCTTGGCTTGGCTTAACGCCGCCTGGGATTTTTGCAGTTCCAGCTGATAATCCGATGGGCTAAGTGTCGCTATCAGCTGCCCTTTCTTAACCTTCTCTCCCACCGCTACGTTTAATGTTTGTATCTTGCCTGCGATACGAAAACTTAAACGAGAAGTTAGACCGGCTTTCGCAACACCTGAAAATTCATAATATCGCTGTTGTGCAGAATAAGCCGTTGTTAGCGTAGCAACAGGTCTCAATCGCTCCACTTGGGCTTGTTGCTCTGGCTTGTCACAACCGTTTAATGCCACAGTTAAACCCAGTATAAATGGCAATAACCCCCTAATGTTTGTAATTTTCATGGTGTTACTCCTGAATTCGCTGAGGCATTAGACGAGTCATTAAACATAAGTGAGTAAATCCCTTGAGGATCATTGAAGTAGAAGAAATATCCGATTGACCGCTGATAACGCATATAGTCATCCAAATAGTCGTACACCGCATTGGCAGAAGATCGTTCCGCTGCAAATACCTGATTTTGTGCATCCAAGAAATCAACAATAGAAACCGTACCGCGCTCATAAGAGTCTCTCACCATTTCATAGTTTTTCTTTGCTGCCACAAGCGCATTCCCCGACAGTTCAATGCCCGGATAACTTGCTGAAAGTTGATTAAATGTAGATCTCACCCGCTGTTTAACGCCATTTTCTAACGATGCTTTTTGATAACGTAACTTATAAATTGCATTGGATTGCTGAGCTACTTCCGCATATCGCTCACCACCACTGTATAACGGTAACGTAAACACCACGGCTACGCTGGCATCAGTATTATTTATACCAACACCTTGAGGATAATTGTCGCCATCACCATTCTTATCTATATGCTCCTGAATCGTTGCTTGCAGGGTTATATCAGGCACATAGTATTGTCTCTTAACCCCTTTCAGTAAACGTTCCTGCGCGGCAATTACTGCATTAATACTTTTTAACTCTGGTGCATGTGTCACCGCATAAGCTTCGCTGCGATTCGCAAAATCGACTAACGCTGAGGGGCCTGTTAAATAGGTCGATGTAACTTTGCGATTAAACTCAAAGATGGCGTGTTGTTTATCAATCATCTCTATCACAAACGGTGTATCCAAGGGGCGATTTAACAACTGATTGATTTGTAAAAGGCTGTTTT
>MAAC01011382.1_pt1 | contig 27380 bp, 19 predicted proteins | sample 1115981 | NCBI WGS metagenome assembly MAAC01 (sample SAMN04961126, study PRJNA320927) | seawater metagenome | isolation source: sample BD02T64 sea water enriched with oil for 64 days | place: USA:Gulf of Mexico | collected 2013-07-27
GATGTTCCTACAATTACACTATCTCCATAACACAATTCTGGACTTTGACTTGAGCTTATCAAGTTGTTTACCGTAAGATTCGTAGTTACAATACTATCACAGCTATTTACTGCTGATAAAGTATCCAAATAGACTCCAGTTGTTTTATAAACCGATACCCCTACTACAACGCTATCTCCATAACACAATTCTGGACTTTGACTTGAGCTTATCAAGTTGTTTACTGTAAGATTTGTAGTTACAATACTGTCGCAGCTATTCGTATTAGACAGGGTATCAATATAAGAACCAGTAATTTTATAAACAGATAATCCAATCGTCAAGCTATCACCTGCGCAGATTGCAATAGTCTGATTTACCATATTAGTATCTGACACACTTAAATTGGTGATTATAATACTATCACAACTATTCAAATTTGAAAGGGTATCAATATAAGTACCCGCCACTTTATAGGTAGACAACCCAATTACTAAACTATCCCCTTCACATATCACTAAACTCTGATCAACCATGTTGGTATCAGATACACTTAAATTGGTCGTAACAATACTATCGCATCCATGCAAATTGGATAACGTATCCAAATAGATTCCGGCCGTTTTATATACAGATGAAGAAATAGAAAAACTATCTCCTTCACAAATAGTATAGGATTGGCTTACCATATTGGTATCTAATAAAGCAATTGAAGTAACAATGACACTATCTCCTCCACTAACTCTCGTAAGTGTAGATGTGTGATCGAAAGGGCTTGCAATATCATTTACAGTATCTCCATTCGCAAATATATATCTAGATCCAAGACAAACGGTATCTACAATTGAGTCAAGCGTAGAATTTGCCATAATACTAATATAAAATGTATCTATAGACACATTGTTTGAATAGTCAGTTGCAGTAACAATTACTTCTGTAATTCCTATTTCAAAAGTGTCACCTTCTTGGTGAGAGTAAGTAATCGTTGGGTCAGAATCATAATCATCCAGAGCAGTTACTCCAAAGTCATATATAATTACATAACCCTCAACACCAGCAGAATCTGTAATATCCTCTGCAAAAATAACTGGTCCTGTATTATCTACCCCTTGGGCTAATTTTTGAACAAAAATGTCAAAATCCCCTTCAGACACTAAATTATATATCCCTGGACTGGTGTCAAAATCAACAGTGTCTTTAAAATATCCTGTAGTATAAATATTATCTGAGGCATCAACCATGATAGATTCTACATAATCATCATCCGTTCCACCCATTTGTTTTACCCAAACAAAATCACCATTCAAGTCCAATTTTTGAACAAAAATATCAGCCAAACCATTTGAAGTTAAATAAACTGTATCCCCAGCATCTGTTTGAAAATTTACAGCTCCATTAAAATATCCAACAGTATATAAACTTCCTTCTCCATCAATGGTCATATCATTCCCCTCATCATTTCCTGTACCTCCAATATGCTTTACCCAAATAAAGTTTCCTGATGGGTCTAATTTTTGAACAAAAATATCCAATTCTCCATTTGATGTTAAATTAGATGTACCTCCATTAGGGTCAAAATCAACTGTACCAGTAAATCCACCAGTAGTATAAATATTACCACTTACATCCGTCACAATAGAATTTCCTTGATCTCCCAAAGTACTTCCCATTTGTTTAGCCCACTGGAAATTTCCTAAGGAATCCAATTTTTGAACAAAAATATCCAACTCTCCTGCTGACGTCATATTGGAAAGTCCAACATTTGGATCGAAATCAATGGTTCCATTGAATTGGCCAGTCGTATAAACATTACCGTCATTATCTATTGTAATAGCATTACCAAAGTCATCTCCAGTAGTCCCTTCCAAAGTTTTAGCCCAGACGAAATTCCCATCATTGTCCAATTTTTCAATAAAAAAATCTGAAATAGAAGGAGATGAAGAGGATATACTAAATGAACCAGCTCCAGGATCAAAATCTACATTATTACCACTGAAAAAACCTGTTGTATAGATATTACCACTTTTATCAATTGATAAGCCTAATCCTTTATCCTGATTAGTACCACCAATTGTCTTTACCCAAGCAAAAGTACCATCATAATTCAATTTATGAATATATACATCTGGATTACCTGATGCAGAAGATTCATTAGAAACACCAGCTCCAGGATCAAAATCTACATTATTTCCATTGAAGTATCCTGTAGTATATACATTTCCTATACTATCTACTATAATACCGGTACCTCTATCATCACTGTTACCACCAAATCCATAAGCCCAAATAAAATTACCTGATGAATCCAGTTTTTGAATATAAGAATCATAGTTTCCATCTGCTGTAATTGGATAGGATATATTAGGGTCTGGATTGAAATCCACCGTACCATAATAACTACCTGTTGAGTATACGTTTCCAGCACTATCCACTGCTACTGCAAATCCATTATCATAATTAGTTGACCCCATTCTTTTGGACCATCTATAAATTTGTCCATTTGCAAAGTATGTTCCAATAATAAATAGCAATAAGAACTGTAATATTCTTTTCATGATTTTATTAATTTTCAACAAATAAAACACAAAAAGTAAAAATTTAAAAATGGATGTATAACAATATTTAAACTTCTGATAAATAAACAATTAAATGTAAAAGTTCTTAAAACTTAAGTATTCTTAACATAATTATCCTTTATACTGACGAACAACTAGTTATGCAAGCATATAATATGTAAATAACTGAAACACAGAGTTATAACTAAAACAAAAGATTTATTTAATATAAAACTCCAAATAACTCAACCATTAAGTGGTTTAATTTGTATTAATAATAAAATATAATCCATTACTTAAAATACATAATAATAAAGCCTACTATTTTCATAGTAGGCTTTTACTCGATAACAGGATAATATAAAGACTATCTCACAATTGTAGTAGTACAATCATGTATATCAACTACTACTTTAAACAACATACATCTTGAGGTTAATATCAAAATTAGTATCATTTATCAAAAAAAAAGGCCCAATACAATTATGTATTGGGCCTTTTTAAAATATATTTTATATCAATTAGTGAACAGTCACTGGATTGATAATTTTAGCAACATGATCAGGACCATCAGCCATTACGTGTAAGTAGTAAATACCACCTTCATATGAACTCATATCTATAGTGAATCCATCCACATTTTGTAATGTCATTTCTTCAACAATAACACCACCATTATTGATTAAATAATAATCAATAGATTCTTGATCTTGTTCAAATACAACTACATATGTACCATTCAAATCAGTAGCATGACCAGTATAAGTATCACCAGTTTTAATGATGTTTGAGAAGTCATCAGTTAAGGTAACTTCCATACAGTCTGTAGTATCAACACAACCATATTGTGTAGTTTCCATTGCGTAGTTTCCAGTTGCTGTTACTTCCATCATTGAAGTAGTTTCTCCAGTAATCACACTATAGTCAGAACAATCTAACCATCTGTATGAACCACCAGCAACAGTATTACCTACTAATGTATCAAGATTCAAGTATAATGGTAAAGCTAGGTTTTCATTTACAGTTAGGTAACTTGTTACCACACTATCACAACCAGTCAATAATGATGCAATTGTATTATAATAAACACCATCTGTAGAATAAGAAGAATCACCAACTACATAAGCATCTCCATAACAGATAGTAGCATAATTTGTAGTATAAACAGGATTGATAACACCAACATTTTCTGTTACTGTACTATCACAACCATTTACTCTTGTAAGATGAGAAGTATGACTTACAGGAGAAACAATGTTTATATCAATTGTTCCATCCATATAAGTAAAGTCAGCACCACTACAAACTGATGGAGTTGAAGTACCTACATAATTATCAGGAACAACTACCACATTGAATGTATCAACTGAAGAATTACTTAAACTATCCGTTGCAGTAACAACAACCTCAGTACTACCCAATGAGAACACTGTTCCTTCTGGAATAGAATATGTTAATGTTCCTCCACTTGCATAAACACATGCATCAGTAGCTGTAACTCCATAGGATACAACTGCTGTTGAATCACAATTCATTTCTGCATTTACGTTAAGATCATTGGCTGTAATTACAGGACCTGCTGCATCTGCAAAGGTTGAAATAATAGTTTGTGGATATAATGTACCACAAGCATCAGCTGTTGTCGCTGCCAAACCAGCAATAATTGTCAACTCAACAGGTGTATTACACGCTGGTGGTGCAAAATCCCAATATACCCAGTTATTATAAGTATTTTCATCTCCTAAACAACCTGATAGAAAAGTAGTCGCTGGGCCTGGTATATTAGCAGCTGTAACTCCATTTGCAACTCCATCTGCATAATAAGTAGTTGTTGTAGCAGGTGCTCCATCAATACTAGTTGATACTGATAAAGGAAAATTAGAAACATTTGCTGTTTCACCTAATGAATGCCAATGTTCTATCCATACTCTTACATTTCCATTATCTGCAATGTGCCATCTTAATTGCACTCCGTGAGCAAATGCAGAACCAGACAATAAAAACAGCATCAAAGCCGCCAATAATGATTTAGTATTCTTAATCATCTTATTTATCGATTTAAAATTTCGAAACTTAAATATTAAGTTTCGTTAGTATCAACTAATTAACCTTATCAATTGTATAACGAACGATTTATACAACTAATGGACAAAGATATCCTCTTTTGATAATTTTCAAAATTTTATTAATCAATAATTGGATCAATCAATAGTTAATTATTTTACATCAAAAAATAACAAGAACACTATACTATTTATACATAATTTACAAACACCAACAAACACGAGCATTTTAATTTAAAAATCACAAAAAACATAATTAAAACAGTAAAAAAACAGTAAAAATATTATTAAATTAAGTTTTATCCAAACAAAAAAATCCCACTCACATTGCTGTAAGTGGGATTTCAACTAACCAAATTATTTTATTACTATAGTGCACCAACTTTTCTTAAGCCAGCTAATACTTTATTCAATTCAATGGAATTTCTAGGCTTGGCAACAATTTTACGATCACTATCTACTAAGAAAAAAGTGGGTGTCTTACTCACACTATAATTTCTAACCATTTTAGATTCCCATGAATTAAAATCACAGACATTTACCCATTTCATACCCTTCTCTGAAATAGCTTTTTTCCAACTATTTCTATGCTCATCTAAAGAAACAGCAAATACTTCAAATCCCTGATTATTATATTGTTCATAGGTTTTTACTATATCAGCCATTTGATTTTCACATTTATGACACCAAGAAGCCCAAAATAATACCAGGGTATATTTGTTCTTACCAGCCACTGCTGACAATTTCTTATAACTCCCATCAGCACTAGACATCACAATTTCCGGTGGCATATTGTTCAACTGAATTGATTTTATTCTATTACCGCGAGATTTTAATATCTCACTTACTTCCCATCCGCCACAATCATCACCAAAAATATATTCATCCATGATATAATTGCTCACATCTATCAATCCTGTATTGTAAAATCCTTCCAGCAAATTATAAGCACTAAACTCATAAACCCTTTGATTTACCTTCGCTCTTTCTAAAATATCATCAATACAATTCAGATAACCATCAGCATCACCTTTACTGAAAAGGATAATATACTCCTGAAATCTTTTAGCAAAAACATCAGATCGTATAAAACTTTCATCATTAAAATCTAAATCTGAAAAATAATATTGCTTTGCATCTTTTCTATCTGCATCAGATGCTAAAATCAATTTTGTAAAAAAACTCTCAGGGTTATCATTTATTAACACACTCACATTTTCAAAAAATGCTTTTTTACTACGATCAATTTTTACATTCAATTCTGTAAGTCCAACCGCATCCAAACCAGAAACTTTCTTTGAATTATGGTACTTTCTAAGCTGCCTATCTCTAATTAATTTTCTACCTAAATATTCTTTATATACTGAATTTTCTGCACTCTCAATTACAACATACTTATTCAAATTACCATTTGGAAAACTTAATTTAACGACCGACTCACTTGGACTCAAGATAAGTTCAATATTATTTTTTTTAGTCTTCCATTGCAAATGATATAATCCCTCTGGATATTTTTTAGACCCAAAATTAAAACTACCATCAGCTGCTATTTTTGCACTATCCAATTTTGATTGACGTTTTGCTTCTCGTTCAAATAAATAGATATATTCACCTCCCTGATGTCCAACATCAAACTTTCCACTTATTTCTTGTGAAAAAATAGAATATGAACTGATAAAAAAGGTAAAGAAAATTATTAACCGCATAGTCTCTCTTATTTCCATTCAACAACTTGTCCCCTATCACCATACAACATTACCGGAGAAACAGAATCTTTTATTGTGTCCTCCAATAACTTAACCAGCTTTGTTTTGGTAAAATTCCTTGCCAAAGCTAAACTTACTTCTCGAAGCGGCATAAATTCTTTAAAAGATTTAACATTTTTTGACCTAATTTCTGATAAATCAGAAACAGTCATCTCCGGCAGTAAGGTATATCCTCCCTCTTTGTCAACCATTTTGACCAAAGTTTCAAAAGATCCACTCTGATAAGTAAAATTTTGCTGGGTACCATTTTTCTTTTTAGTTGAACATAAATTGATCACCTGAGACTGAAAACAATTCCCACTGCTTAATAACCATAAATCCGAAGAAGATAATTCAGGAGCGTTTAAGCTACTTTTATGATGTAATGGGTGCTCCTTATTCAAATAGATCTTTATCTCTTCATAGAACAAGGGTAACACCGTTAATTTTTCATCTCCGAGAGGACTGACCAATATACCTACATCCAAAATATCTCTATGAAGCTCAGAAAGTATATCTTCTGTTTTCAATTCCTTTATTTCCAATTGTACCTGAGGATACTTTCTAGTAAACTTCCCAAAAAACCGTGGAATAAGAGTACTTGCCAAGGTGGGAATAATCCCAATCGTAAGAGAACCAGTTACTTCATTTTCATGTTCAATAATAATCTCTGAAATTCGATTACTTTCTTTTAAAACATTCCTTGCTTGTTCAATTATTTTATGACCTATATCAGTAGGAATAACAGGTTGTCTACTTCTGTCAAATAATACCACACCAAGGTCATCTTCCAATTTCTTGATCTGCATACTTAAGGTTGGTTGACTAACAAAACATTTCTCTGCTGCCTTTGCAAAATGACGATAGGTATCTACAGCAGCTATGTACTGTAATTGAGTAAGTGTAATCATAAATAAATACTATATCAAACAAATTTAAGATAGAGAATACTTATAAACAACCTAAAACGACATTTTTAAGAATTTTTAAGAAAAACTAACATTTCATTTTAACATATAATCATATACATATATACTTATTAATTATTTAAAGAGAAAGATGCTTATATATATATGCTGTTGATAAGGTGTATAAGTTTATAAGTAAATATTTGACTTAATTATTTCTTAAAGGTTATCAACAATTTTTAAAGGTTATTAACAATTTAACTATTTGAATACTAAAGTAAATACAAAGGTTATTAACAATCTGTTAATATCTAAATTAACAGTATATTTTTAATAAATAAAATTGTTAGAAACCCCTTTTTTATGTGGATAAACCTATTCAAATATGCTCAATAAATATTGAAATATTTATTTGATAAACTAATATATTATGTCGAATAGTACATAAAATGCTAATAATCAAGTCGTCTTTTAAATAGTTATTCGCCCCAAATCACATTTTTTGTTTAGAAATATGTTGATAGGGAAATATTGAAAATTAGTTGTTTAAGCTTTTTGAAAATCAAATTGTTAATAACTATGATTGAATTGTTAATAACGACAATAGGGTATTTGAGTCAACTTTGATATCTACTAAATAATGGTAAAAAGGAGTACTAAATATTAAATAAATGTGGATTTTAAATAGTTGTTATATAGCGTATTATTTAGAAAATGAGCAGTTATTAACAAAGATGTTACTAGCTTAAATAGTTTACATTTCTTTTTGAAGAAAGCAGGCTAATTAATTCTTAGTTTCTGCTATTGATTTACTATTTTTGAGAGATTAGCAGTATTAAAAAAGGATTAAAAATTATGGAACAACTCCCTATAATGAATATTTATAACGCTTCTGCAGGAGCGGGAAAGACATATACACTGGTTCAGGAATATTTAAAAATATGTCTTAATCCAACCAGTGATCTGAGAAGTTATAGGGAAATTTTAGCCGTTACCTTTACTAATAAGGCAGCTGGTGAAATGCAAGAAAGGATTTTGGAAAGATTGAAAGATTTTGCCTCTGAACATCCAAAAGAAGCTTTTCTTTTTGATTCATTTTGTAAAGAGTGGTCTATTTCTAAAGAAGAATTAAGAAAACGATCTTCTGATGTATTAATTGAAATATTACATGATTACTCTTCATTTTCAGTTAGTACTATAGATAAATTTATGTTACGCATAGTGCGATCTTTTGCACTAGAATTGGGGTTAAATTCAGGATTTGAAGTTTTTACAGATAGTAAAGAACTAATTGCTGAAAGTGTGGATCTATTGATGGAGGAAATAGTTCCAAATTCTGATCTTCAAAAATTCAGTATAGCTTATGCGAAGGAAAGGTTGGATAATGATAAAAAATGGACCTTTGAACAAGAGTTGAAAAAGGATGCAGATTTTTTATTGAATGAGACTCATTACCCTTTTATTCGACCCTTTTTACTGTTAGATTTAGCGGACTTCACCTTGATAAAGGAGCATATTGCTGAAAAACTTACAGATATAAAGAGAAAATTTACTACTCAATACACGCAGTTTAATGCGCTTTTTGAATCTATTGGTGAAGAGGTTTCTTCCTATACAGGGGGTAACAGAGGAATATGTTCTTGGGCAAAGAAATTGGATTCCATAGACCTTAAAATATCTTTAAAAGTTCCTCTCAATTTACAAGAGAAAAGAGATTGGATATCATCGAAGGCAAAGAAAAATTCTATAGCAAAATCTGCTATAGAATCACGCGAAACAGATCTAAATAAGTGGTTGGATGAAAGTATAGAATTAATACATACAGAATTGGCCGAATTTACGATGTTGACTCTATTAGCAAGAAGCGTAAATAGAATGGCTTTAATTGGTTCCGTGGCAAGGAAAATGGAAGAGTATATGGATCAAGAATCCATGTTGCATATTTCTGAATTCAATAAAAAAATTGCGGCTTTTATTAGAAAGGAAATTGTACCATTTGTATATGTAAAAATGGGAGATAGGTACCGTTATTTCTTTATAGATGAATTTCAAGATACTTCTAGATTACAATGGGATAACGTATATCCACTATTGGAAAATTCTCTTGCTGAAATGGGTAGTGTTATGCTAGTGGGAGATGCAAAACAATCTATATACAGATGGAGAGGTGGTGATGTAAATATATTATTTGAAGAACTAAAGAAAATAGATAATCCAGGATCTTATCAGGTAAATGAAATTGATTTACCATCTAATTGGAGAAGCCAAAAGCAGATTGTTGAATTTAATAATGAACTATTCAATAGTCTATCTGGTATTTTCAACTCAGAAATGTATAAGTACATATATAATAGAGTTTCTCAAAAAGTACAAAAAGAGAATAAAGGTTTTGTGCAAATCATTTCCAGCCATGAAAAAGAGGAGAGAGAAGATAGGTATAAAACAGAGTTGAGAAAGATTCTAGATGATGCCTTTGAAAGAAATTGGAACTATAAGGATATTGCTATCATTGCCAGGGTAAACAAAGATTTAAAATTACTTACAGAATGGCTAAAAGAATGGGAAATACCATTTATAAATAATGAAAGTTTATTGCTTAAGAATAATGCTTCTGTTGATTTCATTATTCAAGTTTTAAAAGCCATTACCTTCCCCAAAAAGAAGGAATTCCAAGTATTTGTATTGGAATTTGTTTATTTGAATATTACCAAAGAAAAAAGCAATTTTGAAACATGGATATCAGATATACTGAAAAAGGAAAATCCTATAAATTGGATCGATTTTTTGAAGGATAAAGGGATCGATTTTAATCCAGATTCTCTACATCAAAAAGGCTTTTATGAATGGATAGAGGAACTCTTATTTATCTTCTCCCTGGAGAAAGATATTTATATTAGTTTCTTTTTAGATGCTTGTTTAGATTATTCCAAAAGACATAGGCACAATATTGAAGGCTTTCTTAATTGGTGGGAGAAAAAGAAAGGAGATTTAGCAATAAAAACAGATGCTGCATCTGATGCAGTTGAGATCCTTACTATTCATAAATCTAAAGGTTTGGAATACCCCATTGTTATATTGCCTTTTATGGATTGGTCAAGAGCTGGTAATGCACCTGAATATTGGTTTGATATTGCTGGATTAACTCCATTAAATATACCCTATGTACGTACTACATTTTCTAAAGATTTTGCTAGTATTCCAGACAAGGTGAAGGAACAATATATGAGATATACTGATGAGGAGATATTTGATATGTTAAACCTATTATATGTAAGTACCACAAGGGCTGTCAATGAGTTGTATATCTTATCATTTTATAAAAAGAGATCTGAAGATTATCAAAATGTTAGTGATTTAATTCTTCATTATTTGGATGCTCAAAATTGGAATTCTGATGATGAGATATTTACCATTGGTGAAAAGTTAACACAATCCAATAGAAGGGTAGAAACTTTGGCGGTAACGGAGTATGCTAAAAGTGAATTGCATTGGAGAGATAAAATTCAAATAGCAAGACAAGCTCCAGAATTATGGGATCTTGAAAATTACACTACAGATAGCGAATGGGGAAATTTGTTACACGATACTATGGCTGATATTAATAATATTGAGGATGTAGACAAGGCTATCCGAAAGCAAATAAATAAAAAATGGCTTTCTAAGAATCAATCCAATAAGCTGGGAATTGAAGTGAAAAAAATAGTAAATCACCCAGATTTGAAAATGTATTACGACAACACCCAGCAAGTATTCAATGAGCAAGATATTTGCATTAGAAATGGGAGTATAGTTAGACCGGATAGATTTGTGCAATGTGCAAATGGAAAATGGGTTTTGATTGATTATAAAACTGGTGCAGCATTCTCAGATCATAAAAGACAGGTGGATGAATACGCCTTATTGTTGATGAATATGGGTTATCCAGATATTGAAAAAGTATTGGTATATACTGCTGATTTAGAAATAAAAAAATGGATATAATGGTGCAGCAAACATTTCTTGAAAAAGCAGCAGAATATATATACGAAAAGGAACAAGGAAGATTAGAAAAAATTCAACTTATACTTCCTGGGAAACGTACCATATTATTCTTTAAGAGGGCAATTAGTAAATTGGTAAAAGAAGATAGTTTTTTACCCAATATGTACGGTATTGACGAATGGATTGAGTCCAATTCTAATTACATTGTTCCCGACAATATTAGATTGAATTTAGAGCTTTACCATTCATATAAAAAGATAAAAGGTGAAAAAGCAGAATCATTAGATGCTTTTCTGAAATGGGGAGGTCTTTTATTACAAGATTTTAATGATGCAGATAGATGTCTATCACCATCTGATAAGCTATTTAGCTATTTACAGAATATAAGTGATATAGACACTTGGTCAGATCAACTGGGAGCGGATGAAGGAGATGTTTTAGTAAAACATAGAGCCTTTTGGGATATCATGAATAAATTGTATAAGCAGTTTAAGATAGACCTAAAAGATAAAGGATTAGGCTTCTCAGGGATGGTTTTCAGAGATGTAGCAGATAGAATAGAGGATATAGAATTAAGTATTAAAGAGGATACTCATTATTATTTTATTGGTTTTAATGCATTAAGTCCTGCTGAAGAGAAAATTATAAAAACGCTATGCGATAAGGGTAAAGCAGACACCCTTTGGGATATAGATGATTTATTACTGAACGATAAAAGACAGGAGGCGGGTCTATTTATTAGAAAATATAAAAGTAATTGGAACTATTTTGATAAAGAACCGTTCAAATGGAAAGGTCATTTTTTTGATCAAAATCAGTACAATTTTAAGGTAGTTTCCACTTCAAAAACGATAAATCAGGTAGAGGCAGCTTCCTTACAATTGGAAAAGTGGCTATCGGAGGGGAAAAAAATAGAAGATACAGCAGTTGTATTGTGTGACGAGTCTATGTTATTACCTTTTTTATATAGGCTACCAGATCAATTAAAAACAGCGAATATTACCATGGGATACCCCATGAATTTACTTCCAATATCTGGATTTGTTGAAGACTTTTTTCAAGTATACATTAAGGCTGAGCGATTCAGTAGGCAGCAAAAGAAAGCCGGGTTGGTCTATTATTTTTATGATCTTAGAAAGTGGTTTTCTCAACATTTCACTAAGATATTACTGAAAGATAAAACGGAGTATTTATTGGAATTAAGCAAGGAGAATAAACAAATAATGACGGAATCAAGTTATTGGTTGAAGTCATTAAAGGATAATGATCTAGAAGATTTATCCTATTTATTCCCTGACCATATAGAGCCTAAAAGTTTTATTGGCATTTTCAATCGCAGCTTAGAAATTATAAGAAAAGTATTGGCTGCTGATAGTGAAAAATATTGGTTAGAGCTGGAATACCTCTACGGATTGACTAGGATATTTAAGCAATTGGAATTGATGAATGAGCAATATCCTAACCTTATTCAAAACATATCTCTTCTCAAGCAATTTGTAAACCAAATGATTCGTAGGGAGAAATTGGATTTTTATGGAGAACCTCTTGCAGGAATGCAAATTATGGGAATGCTGGAAACTCGGTTATTGGACTTTAAGCAAATTATAATTTGTGGTCTTAATGAGGGGATTATGCCAGCAGGTAAAAATGAAATGAGCTTGGTTCCTTTTGAAGTTAAAAAGAGCTTCAACATGACTACTTTTCAAGAAAAAGATGCGATCTATGCTTATCATTTTTTCAGACTAATGCAGCGTAGTCAAAATGTATGTCTTATTTATGATAGTCAACCAGATTCCAAAGGAAATGGTACGCCAAGTAGATTTATTCTTCAATTGGAGAATGAATGGAAAGAGAAATATCCTGATAGATTTAAGTTAAGTAGAGAAAGTTTTAGTCCAATATTTAAGGAGAACAGAAAACGAGAAAAACAGTTTTTAAGGAATAAGGAAGTTCAAAAAGCACTTGAGAAATATGCTAGTAGGGGAGTTTCTCCTTCAGCATTAATTAGCTTCTTAAATTGTCCTTTAGAGTTTTATTATCAGAAGGTGTTAGGCATCTATTTTGACGATGATTTATCAGAGGTTGCCGAAGCGAATACGTTGGGTACTGTAGTTCATAGATGTCTTGAAGAATTTTACCAGCCTTTTAAGGGGCGTGTATTAAAGGTAGAAGATATATTGGCTTGTAAAAAGCAAATAAAACCTGCCATTGCTCGTATTTTTAAAGAAGAATTTCCACAAGGGAATTTGGGTAAAGGAAGAAACTTGGTTAGCCTAGAGATGGCAGCTGATTTTGTAAATAGATTTTTAAAGCTGGAGATAGAGCAGATTAAATTATTTGAGAAAAAAGGTGAGTATATCACTGTATTGGAAACAGAGATGGAGCTGAAAAAGGAATTAGTTGTTCCAGGTATTCCGTTTCCAATAAAATTGAAAGGTTTTGCTGATAGAGTGGATAGAGTAGGGGACCGCATAAGGATTATAGATTATAAATCAGGAAAGGTAACTAGTACAGAATTGTCCCTTCCTAATATGGAGGCATTATTGAAAAAGGAAAAAGGAAAAGCATTACAGTTGTTAATGTATAGTTATTTATACAAAGATCAACTTCAGGCTAATCAAAGTATCCATCCTGGAATATTTAGCTTTCAAAATTTAAAGGCAGGCTTATTGGAATTGAAACCAAATAAAAAAGCTTTTGATGGACGAAATTTAATGGACGATTTTGAAGAATTTCTATTTGAATCGTTGAAAGACATGTTGATTGATAGAGATGTATTTGAACATGCCAATGAAGATGAAACATGTTATTTCTGTAATGCTATTTAGTTCTTTAGATTGTTGAACTGATAAATGGCAGGAAATATTAGCCTAGATTACTGTACTATTGTTAAATAAATGATAGCATATGTATAAATACAGCATTCTAATTCATGTTTTGGCAGCTTGTGTTTGGACAGGAGGACATTTGGTTTTGGCTTTTGCCGTACTTCCAGATATATTAAGAAGTAAGAACATACCAGCTTTGATGCAATTTGAGTCTAGGTTTGAAAAAATTGGTATTCCTTCCTTAATTCTATTGGTTGTTACTGGATTTTATCAAGCATTGAGCCAGTTGGAAATGGATAAATGGTTTAACTTTTCAGACCATATATCGAGGCATATAAGTTTTAAGCTAATGTTGATTGTAGGCATAGTGATTTTGGCTCTACATGCTAGATTGAAATTAATACCACAAGGAGAAAAAGTAGATCTTAAATTTTTAGCTTCTCATATTTATTTGGTGACCTTGTTATCCGTTTTACTTGTTGTTGTTGGTATAAGTTTTAGAATGGCAATTGTCTGAAATTAACAATGGAAGTGTTGTTCTATCTGATTATATGTAAAAATGAATAGGCATAAAGTGATTATTAGAAAGTAGGTTTGAGCCACAGTGATATTGTGCTGTGGTCTTTATATTATTAGATCATGCCATTAAAACCAATATTTTATAGAAAGGCTCTTTTAGTGAGTCTTGGTTTTTTTTTAATTTCCATTTGCTTGGGCCTTTTTTTACGGTTTTCGCAAGTATGGGGAATTTCGGGATTCAATTATAAATATATTCTCCATGGACATTCTCATATTACTCTATTAGGTTGGGTATACAATGCTTTTTTTCTAGCTATTGTCAGATACGTGCTTCCGCAAGGAAAGCAAACGACATCCTACAGCCGTATTTTTTGGATAACTCAAACAACCATACTAGCCTCTCTAATTTCCTTTCCTTTCCAAGGTTATAGTGTATTATCCATTGTGTTTTCAACTCTATTTATAATCTGCTCATATTGGTTTAGCATAAAAGTATTAAGAGACTTAAAAGAGGATAAATCTATTCCTTCAAAGTGGATTAGATGGGCTATATATTACCTATTAATTTCTAGTATTGGCCCATGGTCATTAGGGGCTATTATGAATTTGGGATTGCGGGATACAGATTGGTACCCACTCTCTATTTACTTTTATTTGCACTTCTTTTATAATGGCTTTTTCTTATTTTCCATATTTGGGCTGGCATTCAAGGAACTGGAAAAACTAAAAACATTTTGGAACCAAAGAAAGGCTCATATTATATTCTATTGGTTCAATTTAGCTTGTATTCCGACCTTCTTGTTGTCTGTACTTTGGACTAATCCTCCTTATTGGGTTTATTTTATAGCCTTTCTAGCTACTTTTACTCAGCTGGTGGTATGTTATTTGTTGATTCGGTTTATAAGGCCTTACATAAGCTCTTACAAAAATAAACTAAGTAGAACAGTTAGTCTATTGTTTAAGGTAGTGGCCGTTTCCTTTCTGCTAAAGCTGGCGCTTCAATTGTCTTCCTCATTTCCTTGGATGGCAGAGATCATTTATTCCATAAAAAATTACCTTGTTATTGGCTATATTCATGTAGTCATGTTGGGAATAGTGACTAGCTTCCTATTGGGTTATTTTTTATTTAAGAAACAATTTATTTTGTCGTCTACTGGAAGGCTTGGTATTCATTTATTTTTTACTGGTTTCGTAGCTTCGGAGTTATTGTTGTTTGGACAAGGAGGTCTGCAGATGATGAGGATAGGTTTGATTCCATTTTTTTATCCCCTTCTCTTTATATGTAGCTCCTTAATACCATTGGGTATTGCGTTCTTTTTCATTAATCAGATGAAAAAAAAAGGCAAAAAAAATCCCGATACATAGATCGGGATTCATTTTATATTTTGGTTGATTTTGTTATAGAATCAACATTGCATCTCCATAAGTATGGAATCTGTATTCTTCTTTTACAGCTACCGCATAAGCTTCCATCAAAAAGTCAAAACCAGCAAAGGCTCCAGCCATCATCATCAAAGTTGATTTTGGTAAATGGAAATTAGAAATCATACAATTTGCAATACGGAAATCATAAGGAGGGAAGATAAACTTGTTCGTCCAACCGTCAAATGGTTTCATAGAATTGTAAGTAGAAACAGAACTTTCAATTGTTCTCATTGTAGTAGTGCCTACAGCGCAAATTCTTCTTTTGTTATCTATAGCATTATTAACAATATCTGAAGCTTCAGCATTAATGTTAATTTGCTCAGAATCCATTTTGTGCTTTGAAAGATCTTCTACCTCGACTTCTCTAAATCCACCAAGTCCAACATGAAGAGTGATTTCAGCAAAGTCAATACCTTTGATTTCCATTTTCTTTAGTAGATTACGACTAAAGTGTAATCCAGCAGATGGCACAGAAACAGCTCCTTCGTGTTTTGCATAAACAGTTTGGAATCTTTCATCGTCATCAGCGTCTGGCTCTCTTTGGATAAATTTTGGAAGAGGAGTTTTCCCCATTGCCAATAATTTGGTTCTAAATTCGTCATAAGAACCGTCATAAAGGAAACGCAATGTTCTACCTCTTGAAGTGGTGTTATCAATAACCTCAGCTACCAATGTTTCCTCCTCATCAAAGTATAACTTATTTCCAATACGGATCTTTCTAGCAGGATCTACAAGTACATCCCAAAGCTTTTGCTCTGCGTTAAGCTCTCTCAATAAGAAAACTTCAATCTCAGCACCTGTTTTTTCTTTATTTCCAAAAAGTCTAGCAGGGAACACCTTCGTATTGTTCATGATGAATACATCTTGATCATCGAAGTAATTGATAATATCCTTAAAAACTTTGTGTTCTATCTTTCCGCTGTCTCTATGAAGAACCATAAGACGAGATTCATCTCTGTTTAATGTAGGTCTATCAACTATAAGCTTTTCAGGAAGGTCATAGTTGAAGTGAGACAATTTCATTTTCATAGGGCAATTGCTTTAAAATTGTGAAAGGCTACAAATATACCAAAAATAACGAGTGTTTCTTAATTTTTAATAGCTTCTTCAAAAGCTTCAACCGAAATTGCATTCTCTACTGAGAATTCTCCGATTTTTGTTCGACGTAAAGCCGTCAGGTAAGCCCCATTATTCAAGGCTCTACCAAGGTCGTGAGCAAGGGAGCGAATATAGGTTCCTTTGCTGCAACGCACTCTAAAATCTAGATTAGGTAAGTCAATATTAGTGATTTCAAACTCATAAATAGATATTTTACGAGTTTTTATCTCAACTTCTTCACCTCTACGTGCTTTTTCATACAATCTTTCACCCTCATGTTTGATAGCTGAGAATATAGGTGGCTTTTGATCTATTTCACCAACAAATTGCTTGGAAACTTCTATAATTTCTCCCTCAGTGATATTAGAAAATTCGAAATGCTCATCCTCTTCTGTTTCCATGTCATAGCTAGGAGTACATGCACCTAGCTTAATAGTACCAGTATATTCCTTTTCAGCATCCTGAAAGGAAGATATAGACTTTGTCATTTTACCAGTGCATAGAATCAGCAAGCCTGTAGCCAAAGGATCCAATGTTCCCGCATGACCAACCTTAATTTTTTTAACTTCTAGCTTTTGACGAATTAGCCATCGTACTTTATTCACCACCTGAAAAGAGGTCCAACTGAGTGGTTTGTCAATCAGTAATACTTCTCCTTCTTTAAATTGGTAAGCCATAATATCTATCTATTTATTGCCTACAAAAGTATTGTAAAAATAAATTTTATCATTCATCCTTTGAAATAATATAAATTGATCTAATGAATAGTGGTATTCAATAATAACGAGAGGGGGGAGATATGTTTATTTAGTTTATATTTGAACTTATTTTCTAAAAAAGATTTTCTTCAAACCAAAATATACCGAGAACGGTAAATGAGCAAATTAGATCAGATAAAAGCACCCATTGCAGATGCGATGGATGCATTTGAACCAAAATTCAAAGCATCTATGGCGAGTAAGGTTCCTTTATTGGATAAGGTAACCCACTATATTGTCAAGCGAAAAGGAAAACAAATGCGTCCTATGTTTGTTTTCTTGGCAGCGAAAATGTTCTCAGATATTACGGAAAGCACCTATCGTGCAGCTTCATTGATAGAGTTATTACATACAGCATCCTTGGTTCATGACGATGTAGTGGATGACGCCAATATGAGAAGGGGTATCTTTTCTATTAATGCACTTTGGAAGAACAAAATTGCCGTATTGGTTGGTGATTTTATGCTTTCAAAAGTATTGTTACTTTCTGTTGAGAATAAAGAATACAGATTATTGGAAATTAGCTCTCAGGCCGTTCGCGAGATGAGTGAAGGAGAATTGTTGCAGATAGAAAAGGCTCGCAAGTTGGACATTGTGGAAGAGGTGTATTTTGAAATTATCAGGAAGAAAACAGCCACCTTAATTGCTGCTTGCTGTGCAGCAGGTACAGCTTCAGTATCAGAGGATGATGAACTCGTGGAAAAGATGCATCGTTTCGGAGAGTTAATTGGTATTGCTTTCCAGATAAAGGATGATTTATTTGATTATCAATCCACCAATAAAATTGGGAAGCCTACAGGGATTGACATCAAAGAACAAAAAATGACACTTCCGCTAATCTACACCCTTCAGCAAGTAGATAAAAAGCAGCGTAATTATATTATCAATATCATCAAACGCCACCACAAAAACCCTAAAAAGGTTAGAGAGGTGATAGATATTGTAAACCAGGGTGGAGGTATAGATTATTCTAAAGCTAAAATGACTAGCTATAAGCAAGAAGCATTAGACATACTAGATACCATGCCAAATACAGTTGCTAGAGAATCTATGAGAGCATTGGTAGAATATGCTATTGAGAGAAAAAAATAGTAGGTTAAAACTGGACTATTCTAAGGGTATTGTCTTTTTGGTTGTAATAGGCTAAATGAGCTATTTGATCTGTATAGAAAATAGTAATCACCTCTCTAGGGTCAATACTATAATTATCATTCTCTAATATTTTTACATAATCATCTATTTGATGAAAAATATTGTCATTAAAGACAGTTCTAGTATCCTCTTTATTTAATTTTATTTCTGAAACATAATGTCTTCCTGAATTGGTATGATACAAGGATCGGATTAATGGATTGGCATTTGTTTCCTTCAAGTCAAAGAACTTGGGACTATATTTAGTAAATCCGAAAAATAATTTTAATTTTTTAGTCTTCTTATCAAATTTTGGAAATATCAATGGGTCATTTAAAGCTAAATGAGCAATCATTACATAGCCTTCATCCTTTGTTATGTACTTTTTATACTTTGTTTTATTGTTTGAATTGAAAGAAGTAAAAGGCCCGTATATCCATTCAATTTTTTCATCTTCATTGCTAGCGTCAAATTGACGCACTACCTGACCACTATTTAAATCAGTAATTTGTAGTTTCAATTTGGCAGGAGTGTCTCCTTTTAAATCAAAAGACGGGATTAGAAACTGTACTTTCCTAATCGCCTTTAACTGATACAATTCTTCATTTAAAATAAATGAATTGAAAGTTTCCGCCTTCCTCTTATGATCCATCGTTGCATTGTATGGAAACCAGTTTATTTCTGAATCAAAATTGGATAGAGAAATATTGATTATGGATGTGAGATTCCTGCTTAAATCCAAGCATAGCCTTACTTTGTCTTTATAGGCATATAATTTTGCTGGACTCCCGGATTGATTGATTGAGATTTCCTCATTTTGATAAATCGTTTCAAAACGCTCTATGCTATGATACTCTAAAAAGCTAAACAGATCAATTGGTTTTAGCAAATCTTCCATCAGAGATTCGTCATAGATCCTGAATTGGTCTTTTTCTAAAGTTGATTTGCTTAATTCAAAACCTTCTTTGTTGGTTAATTTCAAAAAATGAATATCAGAACTATAGCGTTCTAATCCAATAAAATAATAGGCGTTATTTATTTGAAAATGAGCATAAACAGAACTTATAATTTTTGGCAATTGAATGGTTTCTTCAAAAACCATATTTTCATTAAAATTAAATGAAAGACGATATATATACTCTAAATCTTCAAATATTAAATTGTATCTATCTCCGTCGAAATAGGTGTGAGTTATTTCTTTAAACCCTGTAAAACTACTTCTTTTTAAATTCAGTCTTTTCTTGAAGTTGCTTTCCTTGTCGAAGAGGGCGGCCGTCCACATTCCATTATTCAACATGAATAAGCAAAACTCCCCCGTTTCTTTATTAACAGATTGATGCAATTCATGCATGTTTGTTAAATCAAAAACCTCATTGACATCTATCTTGGCAACCTTTACCTGAGCACAAATAGAAGTAATGGCAAAACTGAATAAGAATAAAAATAGTAATTGAGGAATTCTCATTTTAAAGATGTTAAATGGTGAAGCTATTAAAATTGAACCATATTAATGGATGTAATTTTCGGGTCGTAATGTAATAAATAGGTTTTATCTTTAAGACTAAAGATCGATACCGTTTCTTTTTTTCTTTTGTCTTCCATAAAATCTTCAATACTGTAGTGAATGTTTTTCCTTACTGGGCCTTCCTTGTGTTTAGAGTCGGTATCCAAAAGTGTTTTGAAATTAACAATTTTAGAAGCTGTACCAGATTTATAGGCAAAAGCATTTGGATCAATGGATAATGTTATATTAACGTTTCCAACGGAGGTACCTGCTTGTAGTCCAGCAAAAGCGAGTAAAGCCCAGTTTCCATTTTCAATAACTTGAAATCCACCAATACTCATAATTTTTTGGTTGGAGTTGGGCACCTTTTCAATCATAATGATAGGTTCAGACATGGACATTTTACGCAATATTTGCTTCGTTTTATTAAGTGTTTTATCAGTTGATACGGTAGACTGAAAAAACCCTGGAGTTTTTCTTCTTTGGCTAAAGGGTGTGTTTTTCCATTGTATGGTACTGTCCTTCGAGCTTGCGAAAAATGAATTAGTCAACTCTCCATTCTCGGTGTTGATAATCTGAACTTGCATTTTTTTATGATCTACATTTAATAGATAGAGATAATTGTCCATGTAAAAGGAATTTGACAATGGATAACTATAGCTTTTACTTTTAAAATCATGCGTATAAAAGGCAACATTAGAACTGAAATCCTCCAAATTTATAGAGACCAATCCAGTGGAGTTTTCAAAAATATCTAGACTTAATTTTAGATAATTTCCTTCTGTAAATAATTTGGCTTTCCTTGAGGCTTGGACCAGACTTGGAGGGACATCTAAAGGCATATGAAGGATGTTCAATTCTTCAGCCTTGTATAGCCCTCCATATAATGAATGGATTCTAGATTCCTTTTGATTGTATTTTTCAAATAGTTTATCATCCAATTCTATTATATGAGCCTCATAGGAACTGGATTGGTTAAATACCTTTAACTCTAGGGTGGAAGTTTTATTATAAATGGAAAGAGTATAGAGTTTATTATTGTGATTAAAACAACTCAATTGTGTCCTTTTCTCCTTCGCAAATTCCATTTTTTCATGACTTATATTGCGAGTGTTGAAGTTGAGTTTATATCGCTTCATAATAAACTTCTTCTTGAAAAGAATATTGTAGTTGGCGCCATCAAAAAATGTCCCAGTTATCCGAAATTTACTCAGATCAAATGATATTGGCAAGCCTAGGTGATTTTGTATTTCTCCTTGTTCATTGAGTAGAATCGCATCAATATAATCTGATTGTTTTAGGAATAGGCAGACATTGCCTGACTTCTCATCTTTAATTTGAAATATTTCTTTCGGATTGGTAATGCTATAGAGAGAATCAATATTAATTGATTGGATAAGCTTTTGAGCTTGAAGATTTATAAACAGTAAAAAGTGGAGTAGAAATATAAATTTTTTCATGTTGCTGCAAATATAGCCTTAATCTCATTTTGAGAATAAGTGGCTAAGGTAAATAACCTAGTGGGAAAACAAAAACCACCTTCAGAACAAAATAGTCTAAAGGTGGCTTCCCTAAGTGTATATTCAAAAATTTGCAGTTATTTAGTTCGCTGCATGTACATTTCCAGATCCAGTAACCTTAATGTTTTCCTCTTTAGGATCTCCTTTATAGGTAATATCCCCTGATCCTAAAACACGGGCATCTATGGAAACGGTAGGATGCAATTCCATATCTCCAGAACCTTTGACAGTTGCTTCTACGTGTTTAGATTTAAAGTCATAGGCATTGAAATCTCCAGAGCCAGATATTTTGGTTGCTAGTCTATTTGTTTTACCAGTCAAAGTGATGTCTCCAGAGCCTGTTAAATAAGAATTCAATTCATCACTTTCTAAGTTAAGGTCAAGATTCCCAGAACCTGTTAGAAAGAGAGAAATGTTTTTAGTTTTTCCAGGAATCTTTCCAGATACATCTCCTGAGCCCACTAACTTTATTTCATTGAGATCCTCTACAGGAACATTTATGATTATATCCTTGGTAGGTCTATAGGAGTGCCCTGATTCGAATTGAATATGGAGTTCATCCCCCTTTATCTCTGTTAGAATATAGGGCAATAGATTTTCTTCTGCTACCAGTTCAATTGTTCCTTCTGCTCCAGGAATTAGATTTATTTTAAAAGAACCTAAAAGGCTTATTTGGTCGTAGGACTTTAGCTTTCTAGTTTCTTTATTCATCTTCGTATTTCCCTTGATGCTATTTTGCTTTACGCCACAGCCCATAAAGCTTAGCCCCATGAGGAAGGTAAATAGTATGGTTAAGTTTTTCATGGCTTAGTTTCTTATAAAATTAATACTTCCAAATTCGCTGTCTAAAAAGATACTGCTTTGTGGATTGCCTCCACCGAAGCTTCCTTCATAATATTTTGATGTATTCTTCTCAATTTGCTTGTGAAAGGTAAAGTCTTCCACATTCCTCAAGTTACAATAATTTAGATCGGCGATGAAATCAAAATTGGCTTCTGGATGAACCCCTAGTTTGATATTGGTATATGCAGAGTGTATTTTTATATGTTTAAAATCCTTTTGGATATTATCAATATGGAGCGAGCCATAATTGCATTCTAAATTTAGGCTTTTACTAATTGAGCCCATTCTCATTATTAGGTAATCTCCATCTCCAGAAACGTTTGCTGCGTGGGAAATACTGACTTTTCCGTAGTCACATCTGAAGTCTAAATTTTCAATATCTTCCAATCGGGATGTGCTATAGTCAGCTTTGAGGTATATCTTTTCGCTCTTTTCAATGGTAAGACTAGAGTAGTCAATATCTATATTTCCAGATTTAATCCATGAGATACTAGAGCTAGAGCAATAGTTTAAAGTGATATCGTTTCCGTCTGCATGTAAATCCCCAATAATTATTCTACCATAATCACAATTTATAGAGGCCTTTCCCATGAGCTCTGTAATATATATATCACCATAGTCATTTTCTAATTCAACATCGTTTGTCTTAGGGAGTTTGATGGTATAGTCTATATCAAGATGGAAGGTTTTATTACTAAACCATTTAAAAATAGACCATGATTCATATTCCATCACGGTATGTGCCATCACCATATTTGGTCTGGCGCTAAAATCAATTTCAATTTGATCCAATTTGTCCAAGACGTCATCCTTATTTTTTCCTCCAACGGTAATTACTACTTCTACTTCTGTGAAATTCTTATCCCATGAAATTATATCTATTTTGCCATACTTATTTTTCACTTTTAATAAAGCATCATGGTCTACCTCCACTGATTTGAAAAACCTTTTGGACTCCGTGTGTTTTGATCTTTTTTCTGCCAATAGGGAAGCGGGTATCAGCAGCAATATTATCATGACCTTATACAAGTAACTTTTCATCTTCTTGTTGTTTTTGTTGGATTTTCAAAAGTTCCATTTGATTGATTAATAACTGTAATATGTCTATTCTTTTTTGAAAGTTATTGACCATAGCATAAATGATCTTTGGATTATTTCCGCTTATTATCAATTCTTCTTCCAAGGACTTATATTCCTTTTCTAATATCTCTATATGTTTGAGAGCATCTCCTATTACTTTTTCATTTTCCTTAGTTTTCTTACCTTCAATTTTCGCCAACTCATGTCGAATCAAAGAAGAAAAGTAGCTTTGGGTTTCGTTCATTTCTGGAGAAACTGCCGCAAGTCCTGAATTGGTTTGTTTCCATGCGTTATTTAAACCAAAACCTAGAAGGATTAGCAAAGATGCTGCAATTGCAAAATAGGATAGCAAGCCTCTCTTTTTTGGTGAATTTTGCTTTTGAGATTCATTTAGGCGAGCGTTGAACCTCTCAAAGTGTCCCTGAGGTGGCTCGGCATGGTTAAATTCTCCATGCCTTTTTCTGATATTATCTTGGACTTCGTCTTTCATGCGCTAACGAGTTCTTTTCTTAATTTGTTTTTGGCTCTTGAAATTAAGGTCCGACAATTGGAATAAGACAATTGAAGAATTTCACTGATTTCTTCATAGTCGTATCCCTCAATGAGGTATAGGGAGAGTGCAATTCTATCTCTGGCCTTCAGTCTACTTAGAGCAAATAGTATTTCTTCGGCTTTTAGTTGAATCAATTCATTTTCCTCTAATTCATCTTGCAGACTAATTTTAAAGTCATCGCTACTTAATACATTTTCATATTGATGATGCTTATTGTAGGCTTTCAGACTATTATTGATAACTATCCTTTTCAACCAAGCACCAAACGATACATCTCCCTTAAAATCAGCTAACTTGTTAAAGGCTATAAGGAAGGATTCTTGCATAATATCCTCCGCTGCAAAGCGATCCTTTACAATCCGTAAAGAAGTGTTGAACATGGCTCTATAGTATCTGTTATAGACTTCCATCTGTGCGACATGCTCGCCACGCCGGCATTGTTTCAACAATTGGTCAATATGTAAAATGGCCTTATTCAAGAGCTTTCTATATTAAAGATCCTTAGTTGTTTCAATTGTTACAATTCTTTGGTTATTTTTATTGATAGTTGAAAGATATTTATAAAATTACCTGATATTTAATACTTTAACAATTGGAATTTGAAGAAATATTATTCAGCAATATATCTAGAAAGTACAATCACAATTTTTTAGCTCATTAATAAATGAAAAAGAGCAATAGTATTTATAGTGTAATAGTTCCAACGCTTAACGAAGCTAATCAACTTCCTGATTTCATAAAAAATATACGGTCAGTTATTCCGAATTGTGAGTTAATAGTGGCGGATGGAGGTAGTTCAGATGGGACCAAGGAAATTGCTCGCAAGGAGAAAGCAGTTCTAGTATCTACAGTTAAAGGAAGAGGTGTACAGTGTAATGCTGGAGCTCTAAAAGCTACTGGAGATGTACTTCTCTTTTTACATGTAGATAGCCGGTTAAAGCAAGAAAGTTTAGCACTCTTGAATAACACCTTCTTATATACAGAAAAGGAGGTGGCCAATCTAACACTACGATTTGAGCATTCTGGCAAAAGATATAGGTTGTTAGAAAGATTGTCTAGATTAGAGACTATTTTTACTCGTTTTGGAGATCAGGGAATTATCATTAAAAAGTCTTTATACAAGAGATTCCCATTTCCATCAGCTCCTTTATTTGAAGATGTGATCTATTTAAGAACCTTGAGAAAGCAAACAAGGTTATATCGTCTACCTATTACTCTTAACGTATCTATAAGAAGGTTTGAAAAATTGGGATTTTATAAAACACATTGGGTTAATTTTTATTTGATGACTGCTTTTCTGATAGGTGTTTCTCCGAACAAGTTGTATAATTGGTATTATAATAAAAGATGATTTTTAATTAAAAATTGGAAAATGAAAACAATTACAGCTCTCTTGTTTAGTGTATTCTTTATAAGGTATCCTTAAAACGATAGTATATTCACTAGTCTACTAGATTCAAAATATATTTTAATTAATTTAGCATCCATCGGACGATTCAATTTCAGTTCAGCTAACGTATTTTTTCAATTTAAACCTTTACTCCATGAAGAATTTCCTTTTTGTATTTATGCTTTCAATGCTAGCTTTTTCTTGTTCCAATGATGATAATGATGAAAAAGGTTTATTGGGAACCTGGGAGTTGAAACAGGAATTGGTATATCATGAACCAATAGATACTGTAAATGATGAACTGATAATAGATACTTTGCTTTACGAATTTGGAACGGTAATGCAATTGATGAAGAACGATTCTGTAAGTATAGATAATGGCGGGTCTATTACTGAAGGTAGTTTCATCTACAATGAAGATGAAGACTTACTTTATCTAGTTGGTCTTTACTTTTTCAATATTGAAGATATTTCAGAAGATTCTCTAATTATGAATAGAAGTATTTGGGAGATTCAGCACAGGTATTTCTATGAAAGAATAGACTAAATAGAATCTTGATTTCAGTATATTTTTATTGGGTCTACTGCATTATTTACAGTATATTGTATAACAATGTTTTAGAACGATAAATAGAATAATTACCCTCGCATGATAAAAGATTTTCTACCAAAAGCCTTAGGAATCCTTGTTGGATTCACTGTTTTATTACTTCTCAATGTTTATTGGATTCAGGTGGAGGAGGCCCTTTTCCAAACGGTTATTCAGACACTTTGCATTATATTGACTCTATACATTATGACGAGGTATAAGACCAAGAATACATTGGATGAAGAAAATCCATTGTAAGCCTACATAAAGATAAGTTGAAGGATTTTTTGAATAAAAGCATGCTTCTTAAGTATTCTTAGGATGCAAGCTTGTGGCTAATTTCAGATTATATTCAAGAAAAATATTCGAAGCATAAAAAAAGGTTCCAAACTTACGTTTGAAACCTTTGATTTGACCTGCTCCCCCTCAAGGACTTCCCGTACGTACGGGAGACCCTCTGATTAATCCCGGATGTCCGGGACTCTAACCAACTGAGCCAGATTCCCAGTTAAAGTATAATTGCTATTGGAAAGGTGATCTAAAAGAGCCCTTGACTTCTACTTCTTGATAAATCGCTCCATTGAAATAGCATGAGTTTTATTTTTCGTTTGGAAAATAGACTTTAATATCCAAGGTCTACCTTTAGAGGTGAAAGTATTTAATCTTGATGTATTGTGTACCTTAATTCTTATGTACGGGTCACATGAATAACCAATGTAGTATTTGTCAATTGAACAGGAATATAAAATGTAGATATAATATTTCATGCCTACAATTTAAAATTATTCCCACAAAAAAAAGGTTCCAAACTTACGTTTGAAACCTTTGATTTGACCTGCTCCCCCTCAAGGACTCGAACCTTGGACCCTCTGATTAACAGTCAGATGCTCTAACCAACTGAGCTAAGGAGG
>MAAC01017904.1_pt1 | contig 27339 bp, 26 predicted proteins | sample 1115981 | NCBI WGS metagenome assembly MAAC01 (sample SAMN04961126, study PRJNA320927) | seawater metagenome | isolation source: sample BD02T64 sea water enriched with oil for 64 days | place: USA:Gulf of Mexico | collected 2013-07-27
TGTCATTGTTCTAAAATAAAATATATTTGCACCCACAAAAATGGCCTCGTAGCATAACTGAATAGTGCACTTGATTACGGCTCAAGAGGTTGGAGGTTTGAATCCTCCCGAGGTCACAATAATATTAAAGCTTTCAAGAAATTGAAGGCTTTTTTGTTTTATGATTTGTTGAATATTTAAGATTTAATACAGTTTAAAAGTTGAATACTTGTCAAATGAAACACCTGGCTTAAAACACATTTTAATGGTCTTTTACTCCAATATTTCATTTTAGTACTATGTCCATTTATTGCTATACTTTCATATTTATTACTATCTGTCAAGTGTACTATATTTGATGTTGTTGTGCCTGTGTTGAATCAAATGTAATTTTATCCCAATCTGTAAATAAATGTCATATAATACTATGATTTTTTTCTTGACTTTCTTCATAGAAATCAGTACATTTACTCTTATGCCGATATTGGCAGTAGAATAATATGTTAGCCTCTAGATTGGCCCATTCAATAAGCATATTTAAGAAGACAAAAATGTCTAGGTTTGATTTTTCTAGATTATCTAAAGTCCCCCCTAATCCGAATACTACAACTTGCGGTATTGGAGGAAATAATTCTTATACTTGTCACTCTGCGGTTCTTCATTGGGCGTATATGGATCAAGGGTGTAACCAAATTCAAGCTAATCAAAGAGTAACGGCTCTTACAAGAGCGACTTGCCCTGGATGCAAGACTCCAGGAATGCCTCATCCTTCGATTTCTGCACAAAACTATGGAAGAATGTTTTGCCATACTGGCGTAAGGGTTAATAGAAACTTCTTACATACTTTATGCCAACCTGGCGATGTACTGATCACAGGACACCCAACATTTCCAAATCACTCTATGGTTGTTCGGCAAGTTCGAGGTCCTAATCACGTAACGGTGCGCGGATTTAACAATATTGGTACGTTAGGAACTGGAAATTTACTACAATATGATAACTCTTCTCACAATATCACTCAGGATAAATATTGGGCTAGCCCTATGATGTTTGGAGTAAATGCTCCAGGCATTGAACTTTACCGAATTTCTTATGTTAACTATTCAAGTCAAGTAGCTCGGACCATGGCAATGGCTTTCTAAACCATGTATAGAGGTTTATTTAATTTCTAAAAAACTTTCATATCTCCCAATTAAATCGGAATACCTCACAGACAGCGTTTTTAAATGGTTATTGAGTATTATACTATAATCCATATGCGAAAGATTTGAATCCATATTAATCCCTAATAAATCGTAGTTTTTATAAATAACATCCACCCTATTTTGTTCTTGATAAATTGATCCCAAATTTTTTAATATTTCAGAATCGATCTCAGAAAACAACTCACTATATTTTGCCATTTCCCAAGCTACATTACTTATTTCAGTAAGTGCAAATTTCGTAGGAATAAAACTAATACTATCCTTTCTAAATAATTCTATTTTCTTCGTATTATAATCTATCATAATAGCTGTAACACTATCAATATTACTGACCCTGCGATAATTATTTTGAATCTCATCTGTTATGCTCGCTAAAACCAACTCTGCATTCTTCCTTTTAGAGAAATCTTCCGCTTTTTCTGTAGCAAATAAGGCTAATAGAACTGCAATTAAAAGAGCTGGCACTTCTAGGAACAAACTAATTAAATAGATTTTTACTTTATTACGTTTCATTAAAATTTATTTAAATTTATTATAAAATACTTCGCCACTGAATACTGCGGCATTTGGTTTTTCCTTTTGATCAGAAATAAATAAAACACCCCTTTCTCTATCATCTCCACGCTCAACCCTATTAGCCTCAATTTTTATTTAAGTTGACGAAATAAATGGTGATATCCCCAATTACGCCGGTCATCCTCTTGTTTTAAAGAGATAGTGATAAAACCCTAACTAATCACTGATTTTTTTTGCCAAATCATAAATAAAATCAGGCGCAAAATCGATTCTATTACTCATAGCAACTAAAAATAAATGATGTTCGGGAATATGAATCATATTTGACTGAAACCCATTTATCATTCCGCTATGGGTAATAACTATAATTCCGTTTTTAATCTCTATTTCAAAACCGAATCCATATTTTGTTTTCGACCCGTTATTTAGTTTAAATGGTGTTTGAGCGAGATTTAATGATTGTGAGCTAATGAGTTTATTGTTACGCAAGGCCTCGTTCCATAAATGCATGTCTTCAACGGATGAATAAATAGCCCCTGCTCCCATTACCCAATTAAGATTAAAATGCAAATAAGATTCACGTAAAATATTTTTGTGGACATCTCTACTTGTATTATACCCAGTAACAGTTCCATGAACCAATTTACTAGGAGATCCTACAAATGTGGAATGAAGATGAAGGGGTTCAAAAATGTTTTCCGCCATGTATTCGTCAAAGCTCACCCCAGATATCTGCTCAATAATTAAACTTAGTAAAACATAACCTCCATTATTATATTTATATTCAGCGCCCGGAATAGTTTCATAAAGGATCTCTTTTTTAAGATATTCAAGCATACTGTTTCTGGAAAAAGGTTTGACAAAATGGTCAATAAAATCTTCATTGTTGAAAAAATCTTTAAGCCCACTAGTATGTGTTAGCAAATGCTCAATTGTAATATTGTCTTTCTCTAGAGTATTAAACCATGGCAAATATTTTTTCACATTATCTTTAATTGATAATTTATTATTCTCAGCAAGTTTTAAAATTGCGATAGCAGTAAACTGCTTCGATAAGGATCCTATTCCAAAGGAATAATTAGTTTTATTAGGGGCTTTAAGTTCATAGTTAGCATAACCGTATGCTTTTTTATGAAGCACAACACCATCTTTAGCAACCAACACTGTCAAACCTGGCGTATTCTTAATTGGATTTGCTATACTATCAATAAATTTTAAGTCATCTAACCCAAGTGACTGTGAAATTGATGCGTTTCCGCATAACAAGAGTAGAAGTAATGCTAATTTTGTTATATTTTTTTTAAGTTTCATATTTTCAAATTATTGTGTTCAAACTAGATTAATATCATTTATCAAAACTAAAAATATGCTTTGGAAATAAATAGTATAAATTTAGCGTGAAATAATTTTTCTAAAAACATTAGGCGTTATTTTATAAGTAGATTTAAAGCATTTTATAAAATGACTCTGGTCGGAGAAGCCACATTCATACGCGATATCAGTTAATGAATTTTGTGTGGTCAATAAATTAACTGAATGTCCAACTTTAACTTTTCTAATATAATTTCCTATAGTAGATTTAAAGTACCTCGGGAATTCTCTTGACAAATGAGTGGGATGAATGTTTACTTCTTTAGAAAGGTAGGTAAGATTCAAATTCTCCTTAAATTCATCATGTATTATTTCTCTTATTTTAAATAACCAATGTGGAATTTTAGAGGTTCTTGAATGAGACTCCTTACTTAGTAAACCAAAAATATTGTGAACCAAACTTTCTACTGAAATTTCAAACGATTCGTCATTTAGCTTAGTTTCCAAAAATATATTATGATATAACGATTTCAAAAAAGGATTCTCTATTTGGTTACTACCTTCAAGTTTATCAAAGTTAATATCGTTTTTTTTTGACCAGATGTCATTAAATTCTATATAAAAATTTCTTGAAAACTCTGCATGATTAATATTGCAATGAACATCTTGCCAATTATGAAATAATAAAGTACCAGGTTTTACTATATAAGATTGTTTTTTGTTCTTTTCTATACAATGCCCCTGTAGAGCATATGAAAAATAAGCGTTTTCATGATAATGCCAATCTACAGAAGTGTTATCACAAGTGCTTTCTGTAAGTGTTAATCCATTCAAATAGCTAACTTGTTTATTATTAGAAAAATACTTCCCATTTCGTAATTGTTTCATGATTGATAACCGTTTTTATTCAAAAAAAACTCATCTCGAATTTTTATAATGACTTAAATATTTTTTGATTGTTACAAATCACATGAAAGGGGGACTGTGGTTCTGTAGCATTAGTCAACACTCACATATACTAGAACCAAACTATAAATATATTTTCCTTGATTTTCAACTTTGATTATTGTTGGTGATTCCTTTTAATCCTGTTAATCATTTATGTGTGTATAAGACTTGTTTATAAATGAAGGTTTTAAATTGTCTAAAGCGCCTTAAACCTCTTAAAGCCTATATATAGAACACACAATCTATACCCTCTATGTAAAATACTAAAGAGGTATTAGTCAAGTTAGACTAGAAACTATGGCCATTACATTAATAATGAAGTAAAAAACAATATGTTAATTTTTCACTAACAAGAGTTAAACAATAGTTAATAGGTCATAATTGGTGTAACAATTGTTATTACAATACCGTCTATAAGACATCAACAAAACAAAAACAACATAAAAAATAATAAGATGTACCGATTAGCTTTTTTATTTACCGTACTAATTTCATTAACCGCAACAGCTAGTATTAATATAGATTGTGGCACTACAAATAATAGTCTGATTATCGAACAACATAAATTGGAAAAAATAATTTTTGCCAATGTAAATAATTCATCTGGTGAAATTGTCGATGTTAATGACCTTGAAGTGATTGAAGTTGAAGAAGAAGTAGTTATTAATTTTGATACTAAAATACATTTGCCAGAAAATTTTAATGCCTTAAACGGAATGTACGATTTAGACTGGAGTGTTATTGAACTAATTGATATTGAAGAAGAAATGGATTTTAGCTTTGATACAAGTTCATATTTACCAGAAAATTTTAATGCCTTATACGGAATGTACGATTTAAACTGGAGTGCCATAGCACTAATTGATATTGAAGAAGAAGTAGTCATTAATTTTGATACAAAAACATATTTACCAGAAGGTTTTAATGCCTTAAAGGGAATGTACGATTTAGACTGGAATACTATAGAATTGATCGAAATAGAAGAAGATATAGACCTGGGATTTGATACCCAAAAGTATTTGCCTCAAGGATTCGATGCACACAAAGGAATGCATAATGAGAAAGCGATAGTAAGCCTTTAAATTTAATTTAAATCAATATAAAACAAACTCCTGAGTTAATACTTAGGAGTTTTTTATTTGTTATAATCACCCATATTAACGGGGTCTTTTTACACAATATTAGCCCTTTTAAAATCTCTATTTAATAGCGCTCTAATTAATGTTTCTTTTTAGTGATCCGTCCTAGCACTGGCTTCCATGGATTTACTTTATGTTTCATTAATTGTATCTATTCATCTTGTATAGTAATAGATACATAAAATATAAAAAATGTTACCCCTTTTAAAAACATTGATTCCCATTTCGTAAATCTGATTCCCTTAAAGCGCCAAATAGAGCTCTTAATAAACTTCATAAAATGAACTTTTGGTAAGGTTGGATCTCTACTTTTTTTTCTCCCTATCTCAATTAACTTTTATTACATTGCACTTTTATAATTCAATATCATTTTCAAACTAAACACTAAAACATGGAATTTCTATTAAACCCTTGGCCCTGGTATGTTTCAGGCCCACTAATTGCCTTAGTTATGGCATTATTACTGTATTTTGGAAAAACCTTTGGTATGTCATCAAATTTAAGAACGATGTGTGCTATGGGAGGGGCTGGTAAATTTTCGGACTTTTTTAAAATTAACTGGAAAGACTACGCCTGGAATCTCATAATTGTACTCGGTGCTATTATTGGTGGCTTTATAGCCGTTCAATTTTTATCAAATGACAGTATTACTGATTTAAGTCCGGCAACAATTTCAGAATTAAAAGATTTTGGTTTCAAAGACTCGGGAGCAACATTAGTTCCAGAAGAACTTTTTAGTTTTGAAGCCATTTCTTCAATAAAAGGCCTAGGACTCCTTATTATAGGAGGGCTACTTGTTGGTTTCGGGACACGATACGCAGGCGGATGCACCTCAGGACATGCAATTACTGGCTTAAGTAGTTTTCAACGACCTTCACTTATTGCCGTAATAGGATTCTTCGTAGGAGGATTAATTATGACTAATTTTATTTTACCATTAATTTTCTAATAAGGATTCCTCCAAAATTAATCATGATATTCAATTATGTTAGACTCAATGCTATCAAAGTCTGACCACAAAAATTAAAAAACACATGAAATATTTAAAATTTTTACTCGTAGGTATATTTTTTGGGATCGTTTTAGTAAAATCTGAGGCGGTTTCATGGTATCGTATATACGAAATGTTTAGATTCCAATCTTTCCATATGTTTGGTATAATAGGTACCGCCATCGGTTCGGGAGTCTTATTTTTACAAATCTCTAAACGATCAAAAATAAAGACACTACAAGGCTCAGATATCTTTGTTCCAAAAAAAGAAAAAGGCTTTAGCCGATATATTATTGGAGGCACCATATTTGGGCTTGGCTGGGCATTAATCGGGGCTTGTCCTGGACCAATGTATGTTTTGTTAGGAACAGGTGTTTATACCATGCTTATTGTAATAGCTGCAGCCTTACTCGGGACATTTATCTATGGTGTATTAAAAAGCAAATTACCTCATTAAAAACTTATGTGACCTTAGTCACTTATTAAAACTGCAATACTTATTATCTTTGCAGTACATAAAGCAGAAAGACAATGAATATTGAACAAATTTATACCGGATGTTTAGCGCAAGGCGCTTATTATATAGAATCTAATGGAGAGATCGCAATTATAGACCCCTTACGTGAAACTCAACAATATGTTGATAAGGCAAATGCAGAAAATGGAACTATCAAATATATTTTTGAAACACATTTTCATGCCGATTTCGTATCTGGCCATGTCGATTTAGCAAAAAAAACAGGAGCGACTATAGTATTTGGGCCAAGTGCAAAAACAGAATATAAAGCACACACAGCTACGGATAATGAGGAATTCAAATTAGGAGACATCACTATTAAAGTGCTACACACCCCTGGACATACATTAGAGTCGGTATCTTATCTTTTAATTGACAAAAACGGTAAAGATTACGCATTATTTTCTGGAGACACATTGTTTTTAGGAGATGTTGGTCGACCAGATTTAGCTATAAAATCAGATCTCACTAAAGAAGATCTCGCGAGTATGCTATTCGATTCATTGAGAAATAAAGTAATGCCTTTGGCTGATGATGTTATTGTTTATCCCGCTCATGGTGCAGGATCTGCTTGCGGTAAAAATTTGAGCAAAGAAACAGTTGGTACAATAGGAGAACAAAAACGAACCAATTATGCCTTACGTGAAAATATGAGCAGGGCTGAGTTTGTTGACGAAGTCCTTGATGGCATTCTTCCTCCTCCTCAATATTTTGCAAAAAACGCGATGTTAAATAAAACAGGTTATGATAGCTTCGAATCGGTTTTACAAAAAGGAGACATTGCTTTAGGTTCGGAAGAATTTGAGGTTCTTGCAAATCATGAAGCAGCCTTAATATTGGATGTTCGTTCACAAAGTGATTACATAAAAGCACATATTCCAAATTCAATATTTATTGGTATTAATGGTGGATTTGCTCCTTGGGTTGGTGCTTTAATTAAAGATTTAAAACAACCTATTTTACTTGTTGTTCCAGAAGGGAAATCGAAAGAAACAGTAACACGATTATCACGGGTAGGCTATGATAATACTCTGGGTTATTTAAAAGGAGGTATAGAAAATTGGATTGCTTCAGGAAAAGATATTGAAACCTTAGAATCTATCTCTGCCGAAGTGTTTGAAAGTCGTGCAACTTCAGAAAAGCTTAATGTTCTTGATGTTAGAAAAGATGGTGAATATAAAGCGATGCATTTGGACGGTGTTCAACATTTTGCTTTAGATATCATTAATGATAATATGAATGCAATTGCTTCTAACAATACTTACTATTTGTATTGTGCGGGTGGTTATCGCTCGGTAATAGCAGCTTCTATTTTAAAAGCACGAGGGTTTAATAATTTAGTAGATATCGCCGGAGGCTTTGGAGCGATTAAAAACACCAATTTGCCAATAACAGATTTTGTCTGTCCCTCTACATTATAGCCGTTTTTAAATATATTGGGCATAAAAAAAGTGAGAGCCACAGATAAAGATATTCGAATTTGGGATAGCCAAATTGTGTTATTTCAAGAGTATTGATGCTTCAGGAATACGTATTTATAAAGTAACAAAGTAGGGATTATTTTTTTGGGATAGCTTAAACAATTTCAGCACTTAGGCCAGCACTTAAGAGTTTTGAACATCGGGGCTCCAATTCGTCATAAATGCCTGTTTTTACAGTACACCTTCCTTTAAAATGAACAATAATGGCACATTGCTCGGCTTGTTCTGGAACATGTTCGCAAGTAGCCATAAGTGTTTCAATAACATGATCGAAAGTATTTACGTCATCATTATATAATACAATTTCATTCTGCTTTAACACATCTTCTTCAAGACATATTTCTTCCGATACCTTTTCCTTTGTGCTCATAAATTTATGTGTTTCAAACCTTTCACAAGATACTAAAAATCAGAATCTCGTTTTGCTAATTTACGAACTTTAAAGCAACCCAATTATTCCGCTGTAATTTTTCAGTCAAATTCAAACCATATTTAAGACATTCTTCTTCAACAATAGAAATGTCATGACTATAAAAACCACTCAAAAATAACGTCCCCTTATTGTTTAAACAAGAGGCATATACCGAGATATCTTTTAATAGAATGTTCCTATTAATATTCGCTATTACAATATCATACTTTTTATTTTTTAGTAATGATGATTCGCCTTCATAAACCGAAATATGTTCACAATTATTACGCGCTACATTCTCTAAACTATTTAAATAACACCAATTATCAATATCTATGGCATCTATTGGCTTAGCACCTTTGATTTCAGACAAAATCGCCAAAACAGCAGTACCACATCCCATATCTAAAACCGATTTATTTACAAAATCATTAGTTAAAATATGCTGAATCATCATGTGCGTGGTCTCATGATGGCCAGTACCAAAACTCATTTTTGGTTCTATAATAATGTCGTATTCTGTATCTGGAATCTCATGAAATGGTGCTCTAACGGTGCAAATATCATCAACTACGATTGGGTTAAAGTTTTTTTCCCATTCTTCATTCCAATTGGTTTGTTCTATTTCTTCATGCGTATAACCGATTTCAAATTCCTCCGATTTCAAAATTTGAACATCATCTAGTATATTTGGTAAACATTCATCCTTTTGAATATATGCCGTAACCCCAGTTTCAGTTTCCACAAAACTCTCAAAGCCAGCAAAACCAAGCTCTGCAATTAAAATTTCGACGCCAGGCTGCATTGGTAATACGTGGAAATAATAACCAATATAAATGGTATTAGACATAAATGAATCAGGTATTTAGAATTTTAATATTTGTGATTAAACAAACCAGACAAGACTCCTATTTTAGAATGCATTTACAATAGCAAAGAAATCTTCAGCATTTAGAGCTGCACCACCAATTAAACCACCATCCACATCTGGGTTAGAAAATATTTCCTTAGCATTCCCTGGCTTAACACTTCCGCCATATAAAATAGAAACTTGCTGGGCTATGTTTTTATTATATTTATCCAAGATTGTTTTTCTAATAAAAGCATGCATTTCTTGAGCTTGTTCTGGTGAAGCAGTCTCTCCCGTTCCTATTGCCCAAACTGGCTCATAAGCCAAAACAAGTTTAGACCAAGCAGTTTCTGGCAAATGGAATAACGCCTTTTTGATTTGGCTTTCTACCACATCAAAATGCTTACCAGATTTTCTATCATCTAATTCCTCACCAAAACAAAATATAACTCGGATGTCATTCTCTAAAGCAGCATCAACTTTTTGAGATAATAATTCATCCGTTTCATTAAAATAAGCACGACGTTCACTATGTCCTAAGATAACGGTTTGTATACCGACACTTTTTAACATCGTGGCACTTATTTCTCCTGTATATGCCCCATTAGCAGCATAATGCATGTTTTGAGAAATCACTTCAATAGCATTTCCTTTTAAAGTTTCAAACGCTTTATATAAATTAGTAAAAACCGGTGCAACCATAATTTCCGCATCAGAGGTTTGTACTTGTTTTTTTAAATCTGTAATTAGCGCTTCAGTTTGTGCTAAATCATTGTTCATTTTCCAGTTCCCTGCAACAATATTTGTTCTCATATTCAAATGCTTTATACTTCCATATGGAAGGGGTTTATCAATTTAAACTTTTATTTTGTAGTATCTTTTCCATTTATAGATAAAATAATCTACAGACCTTTTTTATAGAAAACAAATATACAACTTCTAGATGTGGTGCTAGTCATGCTTTCACCATTCGAAAGGGATTTGTCCTTATTTTTTTTAGATTCTTTAGAAAAACGTTTTTAATTGTAATACCCTTAAAAAATGGGGTAAAAAATAATAATAAATAAAGTTTTAAGATTAGCTTAATTTAATTTTAGGATCAAGTTTCGCATAGATAATATCCACAAAAATATTTATAATTATAAATAGTGACGCTATAACCAAAACCGCCCCCATTATTACAGGAAGATCTAATGTATTTAAAGAATTTACAATTTCTTTCCCCAAGCCATTCCATCCAAATATATATTCTACAAATACGGCTCCCGCGAGCATTGAAGCAAACCAACCGGAAATTGCAGTAACAACAGGGTTTAAAGCATTTTTAACGGCATGGTTCTTAATAATTTTAAACTCACTTAATCCTTTCGCTCTAGCCGTGCGAATATAATCTTGATTTAATACTTCCAAAAGTGAATTTCTCATTAATTGAATAACAACAGCCAATGGACGAATCCCTAGTACTACGGCTGGGAGAATTAAATTTTTCCATTGAATTTGGTTTTTTTCTCCAAAATCATCTAAGGTGTACAAACTACCAGTCATTTCTAAATTGGTGTACTTATGCAACACATACCCAAATAACCATGCAAATAAAATGGCACTGAAAAACGAAGGCACACTCATGCCTAGTGTACTTAATATCTGAATTGATCTATCAAGCCAGGTGTCTTTAAAACGAGCAGAAATCACCCCTAATATTAAGCCAATAACAATGGCGATAACAATTGCCGAAACGGCCAAAACAAAAGTATTGGGCAATGTTTCTTTTAAAACTTGGCTTACTTTTTTTCCTTGTTTGGTAAATGACTCTCGTAAATATGGAAATTTTAAAACGGTAGTTGTATTACCAATTGTAAAGACTTTCGCAGCAGTGTATTTATGTTCAGCTAGGTATGTATAATCATTGTCACTATTTGAATGAAAAGATATTGGAGATAAATCATTTAAATAATAGAAATATTGAGTGCTAACAGGTTTATCAAAACCATATTTTCGCTTGACAATTGCTAACTGTTCAGAGTCTTCATTTTGACCAAGCATCATTCGTGCAGGATCACCAGGAAGGACATTAAATAAAAAGAATATTACAGTAATCACTCCAAATAAAGTGAGTAAGGCATAAAATATTTTATTTAGAAGGTAGTTTAACAGATGCGCTATTATTAATTGTTATTTTTCAACCATGCCTCGATTTCCTCTAAGGTATAATTTTTGAAAACAAAATCGGCACCAAAAAGAGCTTTCGCATAGTCCTCAACGGTATTATCATATCCCGCTTCTTTTCGTCTTTTATTTACCTCATCAACATCTCTAATAGGCCAAATAAATGTGAGTGGGTTTTCTGTACCCGAACCATAAGTCATTCCTTGAGTCCCATAAATTTGAAGTTCTCCCTTATTCATCAAATACCGATCTTCCATCATTGCTACTGAGCTAAAAGGCAGCTCTCCTTTTTTACCAGCTTCTTTCATTAAAGGTAAATAATCAGGAATTTTATTTGAATGCTGGATGACAAACCAAGCTACTTTTTTTGAAGACTCACCTACTAAAGATTTTCCTGGATAACCATGTGTTTTAAATACTTTTTCAATAAACTCTGTATTTGTACTATCAATAACATGCTGAAGTTTTCTATTTTCAAAATAATTATCACCTCTGTATTTTTGATCCATAACCATGACACTATCCAATTGACGCTTCAAATCAAAATTCATATTAGGCGTTGCATTAGCTAAACTCTCCAATTCTAAATCATCCAAATCAATCCAGTGTGTTTTTTGCAGTACAGTTCCACTATTTAATTCCAAAACCCCTGGATTAGATCGAACCACAGTTTTCAAGACTTTTTCATCACAGAGATAAAAATCAAAATTCAAGTTGTACTCTGATTTTATTTTTTGCTTATCTTCTTCTCCTGATGCTGATAAACCAACAACTCTATATCCTTTTTTAATAGCAGCATCCGAAAATACTTTTAACTTCTTCAAGCCATCCTTTTCAGCCTTTGCCAAATTGTAAGACACAATCATAATTAAATGCTCCTCTTCCAATATTTGCTGAGTTAAATCTTCGTCATCCGTTTCAATTGAGAAATCAAGAATTGAAGGTTCATAACCCTCCTGTATCGTTTTAGTTTCATAACCAACATATTCTCCTTCAACATTTGGATAGCTTCCATTTGTAACAAATGTTTTGTCTTCCCCATTCACATTAAAAGTCCATGTAAACTCTTGTACTGCCTTTGGAGCATCATCGGGGATACTCATGTTTTCAATTAAATTATCTCCTATTTTATAGGCTCTAAAATCTTTTACCGGTAAATGCATGAGCACATGATAGCCAAACCACAAACAAAAAACAAAACTCAATAAAGATAAAACTGTAGTTGGTAGTTTTGTGAAAATTGGTTTAATATGTTTGACTCCAAAAAATAGAATTAAAACAAAAACTAATAGTATAATGTCTTTAGTAAAACTCTCCCATGGGGTCAACTTTAATGCATCTCCAAAACACCCACAATCTTTAACTTTTTCAAAATAAGCCGAATAAAAAGTCAAAAAAGTAAAGAAAACAATCATTCCTAATAAGCTCCAAACCGTGAATTTTGGTTTATAGCCCAGCAACAAAAAGATTCCTAAAACGACTTCAAAAACAACAACCAAAACAGATATTGCTAAAGCATATGGTTCTAAAAATGGAATATTTAAAACATCTGTACTGAAATATTCTTGTAATTTATATGAAAACCCTAAGGGGTCATTTAATTTAATTAGTCCTGAGATAATAAATAAAACGCCAACTAATATTCTACTAAGTGCAACTATTATTTTCATTTAATATGTTTTAATTTTTTATGACTTTCTAAAATTACAATGTTTAAATTCTAAATTTAAATTATTAAGATTTATTTATAACGGTAAATAAATCTTTCTTCCCTTTTCCTTTAGCACAAAATAATGTCCTCCAACTTAGTTTTATGATCAAGTCAACGGTTTGGAGTTCACTCTTGTTCTTTTATTTATTCCTTGGATTCATTAAGATGGATTAAAGCAAATATCGCATAGTTAATCATATCCTGATAATTTGCATCAATGCCCTCACTAACAATAGTTTTTCCTGAATTATCTTCAATTTGTTTTACTCGTAATAGTTTTTGTAAGATCAAATCAGTGAGTGAACTCACCCGCATATCACGCCATGCTTCGCCATAATCATGATTTTTATCTAACATTAGCTGTTTCGTAATAGCCACTTTTTCATCGTATAGAGATGCTGCTTCAGTCGTAGAGACGTCAGGTTGTTCCGCAATACCTTTATCTAATTGTATCAAAGCCATAATACAATAATTAATAATCCCAATAAATTCACTCACTTCTCCTTCATCTACTTTCCTAACATCATTTTGTTGCAAACTTCTTATTCGCTGAGCCTTAATGAAAATTTGATCAGTTAAAGAAGGCAAACGAAGTATTCGCCATGCACTCCCATAGTCTTTCATTTTATTATTAAACAAGGCGCTACACTTAGAGATAACGGCATCATATTGTTTTGATGTATTTTGCATAAAGTAAATCGAATTTTGCGTAAATTTCGCATAAAAAAGTTTAATGTTCAAGAATTCAGGTTTAAAGTTTTTTGTTTCAGCTTTTGAACCCCTAATTATTGAATGATTTTACAGGAATTTTAGCTTAAAAACAGCTATTTTATCATGCTTTTCTAAGATAAGATTTGTTAATCTTTAAAGAATTTTTAAATCGGAATTAAATAGTATATGACACTAAATTGCAAAGGACAACTCATTGATATATCAAGCCCAAAAGTGATGGGAATACTAAATATTACCCCAGATTCTTTTTATGATGGAGGCCTTTACAAAAACGAAAATGAGATACTTAATCAAGTTGAAAAAATGCTGACTGAAGGCGCTACATTTATTGATGTTGGAGCATATAGTTCTCGTCCTGGCGCCTTACATATTAATGAAACCGAAGAATTAAAACGTATTGTACCAGTAGTAAATTTAATTCTCAGTCATTTTCCTGAAACTTTAATCTCTATTGACACCTTTAGAAGTGAAGTTGCCAGACAATGTATTGAAGCTGGGGCTACAATGATAAATGATATTTCAGCTGGCCAAATGGATGACAAAATGATGTCTGTCGTTGCAAGATTAAACGTCCCATATATTATGATGCATATGAAAGGTTCTCCTCAAAACATGGATCATAACACAAAATACAAAGACCTTCTAAAATCTATTATTTTTTATTTTTCTGAACGCCTTGCAGAAGCGAAGTCACACAAAATTAATGACATTATTATTGATCCAGGCTTTGGCTTTTCAAAAAATCTAAAACAAAACTATGACTTATTAAGTAAATTAGAGCTCTTCAATAATATGGACGTACCTCTTTTAGTAGGTGTATCTAGAAAATCTATGATTTATAAATTATTGGAATCCACACCACATGAGGCTTTGAACGGCACATCAATATTAAATACTATAGCACTGAATAAAGGGGCGTCAATATTAAGAGTCCACGATGTGAAAGAAGCCATGGAATGTATTAAGATCACGAATCAAATCAATTAAGCAATCATCTAATTAACATTGCCTATTTTCAACTAATTATATAATTCAATGAAACATATATTCCTATTTTTAATCATTACAGTGCTACTTACATCTTGTAATAAAAAAACAGTATTACTCCCTGAAACTAGCAGTCAAGATATTACAGAAATTTTGGATGTTTCCCCGGTCTATCTTTTTTATGACAAGACTAGGCCTGACAGCACCGATTTTAATCGTAAAAACATGATTAGTACTACCAATTGGCTGGTTAATATTGATAAGCGATTAACTTTAAAACAAATATTTCCACACTTGCAATATCTTCAAGAAAAACGCAACAAAGATGGAATGCATAAAAATGAAAATGCTAAAAATTATTTCACTTGCTCTAATCCTGAGATTCAAAACTTGGCATTTATAGAATTTACCAACGTGGTTTATCAATTAGGTTCTTTAGATTCCAGTTCTCAAAAAATTAACAACTCACAAGATGTAGACGACAACGGTTTTTCGATAATATTCAATTCCAATAGCACATTTGGTAGCAATGGCAAAAACCACAATATAAAAAACTTAGCGTCCTTTATCTCCAAAATTTCATTGGAGGAAACCGCTCCTGATGGTCTGTATTTATTTTTTCATGAAGGTCTATCATTTCAATCTTATATTTCAATAAAATCAACTTTACTAAAATTAGATTTAGGAAAAGTGGTTATTAAGAAAGAAGAATTTATCTATAATTAGCTATATTTATTAAAAATTAAAACACTTCTCTTAATTTGGAAATATTTGACGACCTATTAAAATTCACAGTTCTTGATGTTATTGACATCATATTGGTGGCACTCCTACTCTATTATGTTTATAAACTTATCAAAGGAACCGTTGCCATAAATATATTTGTGGGTATTGTAATATCCTATCTCATATATCTGCTTGTAGATGCACTACAAATGAAAATGCTTACCAAAATTCTAGGGGGTTTTATGAGTGTTGGTATTATCGCATTGATTGTTGTATTTCAACCTGAGATTCGGAAATTTCTACTCATGATTGGCTCTACTAATATTAGTAAAAGCGGTAAATTATTTAAACGATTAAACTTTTTAAAAACACAAGCTGGCAATTCGACTGATGCCGAAATTATTGTTGCTGCATGTACCAAAATGGGGAGTTCAAAAACAGGAGCATTAATCGTTTTAGAACGTAATAATAATTTAGATTTTTTAGTCACGACAGGAGATGAAATGAACATTACAGTAACCCAACCAATTTTAGAAAGTATCTTTTTTAAAAATAGTCCATTACACGATGGCGCCATAATTATTGCAGATAATAATATAAAGGCGACACGTGTGATTTTACCTGTAAATAACGAGAAAAATATCCCCCTACGTTTTGGCTTACGTCACAGAGCTGCTATTGGAATAACTGAAAAGACAGATGCACTCGCGCTTGTGGTATCAGAAGAAACGGGCCAGGTGTCCTATATTAAAAACGGAGAGTTTACCATGTATAAAAACACTCAGGAACTCGTACAACTTATAAGCGATAACCTTGAGTAGTTAAGCTACTTCCTCTTGCATAAATTGCACTTCGTATAAATTTTTGTAATACCCATTTTCCTTTTTAAGAAGTTCGGAATGCGTCCCTTGTTCTACAATTAATCCTGCATCCATTACAATAATATTATCGGCTTTTTTAATAGTTGCTAATCGATGTGCAATAACAATCGACGTCCGCCCTTTAGTAATTTTATCGGTGGCATCTTGTATTAATTGTTCAGAATATGAATCAACTGAAGAGGTCGCTTCATCTAAAATCAAGATACTAGGATTAGTGACATATGCTCTTAAAAACGATATTAATTGACGCTGACCAGAAGACAACATTACACCGCGTTCCTTAACATTATAGTGATAACCATTAGGTAAACTCATAATAAAATCATGAATCCCAATTTGTTTGGCAGCAAACTGTACTTCTTCTTCAGAAATATTAGGATGATTCAATGTGATATTATTTAAAATAGTATCAGCAAATAAAAATACATCTTGCAATACAACGGCTATTTGTTGGCGTAACGAATTTAAAGTCACATCCTTTATATTAATATCATCAACGACTATTTCACCAGAATCAATCGTATAAAAACGGTTTAATAAATTAATTATTGTCGATTTTCCAGCACCGGTAGCACCAACAATAGCAACAGTATCGCCTGCTTTTACGTTGAAAGAGATCCCATTTAAAACACGCTCGTCTTTAACATATGAAAAGTAGACATCCTTAAAAGTAATGTCCCCTTTAAAATTAGAGGCAATGGCATCTCCATTATCTTCAATACTTGAAGTTGTATCCAATACTTTAAACACCCTATCTGCAGCAACCATTCCCATTTGAAGTGTATTAAACTTATTTGCAATTTGGTTTAATGGCCTAAACATCATAGGGATCATCATAATAAATGCAATCAAATCACCTGGAGTGGCAGTTTGATTCATAATCACATTCAAACCGCCATACCAAACTACAATTCCTAATGTTACAGACGATAAGAGTTCTGCAATAGGAAAGAAAATTGAATTATACCACACTGTCTTTAGCCACCCCTTTTTATGACGTTCATTAATGGCTTTAAAATTTTTATATTCGATATCTTCTCTAGCAAATAATTGTAAAATTTTCATGCCTGTCACTCGTTCTTGTACAAACGAGTTTAAATTAGAAACTTCGGTCCGTACTTCTTCAAAGGCCTTCTTCATATACTTCTGAAAGATCTTTGTGGCAATGACTACAAAAGGAAGTGTACAAAACACAATGATACTTAAACGCCAATTCATAAATGCCATCATTCCACCAACAAATAACATTTTTAGAATATCACTAAATATCATAAACAAGCCTTGACCAAAAATATCAGCGATTCGTTCCATATCCGTCACTGCCCTTGTAATCAAAACACCAACTGACGAATTGTCGTAATATTTCATTTTAAACTCCAAAATATGTTTAAAGAGTTTTACTCTAATATCACGTACAACTGATTGCCCTAACCAACTCGCATAATAAATAAACAACAACTGCGACGTTACTTCTAAAATGAGTAACACCAACATTATTATCACATAAATCAAAAAGCCATCAAACTCCTGTTTAGCAATATTATTATCAATAGCCAACTGCAAAACCTTAGGTCTTATTGCTCCAAAAACAGCAAGCAACACCACGGTTATTAAAGTCAAAACAAATACGCCACGATACGGTTTTATAAAAACCAATAACCGCTTGAAGAGTTTAGTATCGAAAACATTTTCTTTAGTCCTAGCCATTTAATTTAAAAGTTCCTTGTTAGGTTATATTTTTGATGGTTATTTTTATTATTATTTAGCACCCAAATCTATCTTTGTTATATTTGAACTAACGCCTAATCTCTAATGGATATTCAATTTTAGTCAAATATAATGCATGTCCGGGAACTGACGCCCCTGCATTGGTCCGGTCTTGAGATTTAATAATGTCATGCAATTCCAAAACATCCATTTTCCCTAATCCAATTTCAATCATAGTTCCAACAATTGCACGTACCATATTTCGCAAAAACCGATTCGCTTTTATTGTAAATATGAGCTCATTCCCTTCAATTGTCCATTCCGCTTTCATAATAGTACAGTTGTATGTTTTTACGTCTGTATTACTTCTCGAAAAACACTTAAAGTTTTCGTAGCCAAACAAAATTTCAGAAGCGGCATTCATTTTATCAATATCCAAAGCATGTTTTAAATAGTATGAATGGTCATATTCAAACACATTTTTATTCGTTGACACCCTATAAACATAGGATCTACTCATAGCATCAAAACGCGCATGAGCTGTATCATTAACCCCAAATATATCATGAATTGCAATATCCTTAGGTAAAAACGAATTCATTTTAAACATAAGGTTTTCGAGATCAAACGCTACATTACTTTCAAAATGCGCAAACATTTGTTTGGCATGCACACCGGCATCTGTACGACCTGCACCAACAATACTCAGTTTTTCTCTAAGTAGTTTTGATAATGCATCTTCTATTACTTCTTGTACAGATATAGCATTTGGCTGATATTGCCAACCATGATATGCCTTGCCGTTATATGAAAGTTCAATAAAATATCTCAAGGGAAACCGTTACTTTTGTAAGCTGCAAAGATAAATAGTTTTACCAATTTATATTTTACATTAACATAAAATGAAGAAAATACTTCTCCTCTCCGACACACATAGTTATATGGATACTAAAATTCTAAAGTATGTAAAGCAAGCAGACGAAGTATGGCACGCTGGAGATATTGGTGATTTAGCTGTTACTGATGCAATAAAATCACTCAAACCATTACGTGCTGTGTATGGTAATATTGATGATGCAACCGCTAGAGTTGAGTTTCCTGAACATGCTCGTTTTATGTGTGAAGACGTTGATGTATGGATCACACATATTGGAGGGTATCCCCCTAAATATAATAACAGGGTAAAAGAAGAGATCTCAAAAAACCCTCCCAATTTATTTATCTCAGGGCATTCACATATTTTAAAAGTTATGCCCGATAAAAACTTAGACCTCCTTCATATGAATCCTGGTGCAGCAGGCACTCACGGCTTTCATAAAGTAAGAACCATGCTCCGTTTTGAAATAGAAGGAAAAAAAATTAAAAATTTAGAAGTTATTGAGTTTAATGCATAAGAAAACCCAAAGTTTTCACTTTGGGTTTTCACGCACTAATACTACTAAGATGATAGGTTTATCTCAACCGATCTACAGATTTTACAAGATCTTCATCCTTTTTTATGGCTTTATTGGCTAAAACCAAAAATACGATAGAAAAAATAGGTAGAAGCATCCCAATACCTTTCTCAGAGACATCAGTCTCTCCAGATACGTTTAGTGATCGATACACAAATAATCCTAGTAAAATAAAGTTTAATATTATATTAAGACGTCCCAATACAAATTGTGACTGCCTGTTTTTAAACATAAAAATTCCAACCAATGCTAATATGGCTGATCCTAAAAACATACTTAAGAATAACAAATCGTCTTTAGCAAAAAAAAGAGCTTCAGCCTTTGTGGTCCACAAATGAAACACAAATATTAAGCCTGCTGAAATTCCAGCAGCGACTAAAAGATAAATAGATTGTATTCTTTGAAGCATTTCTATTATTGAAGCACAAAAATAACAGTTTCTTTTTTAAAACATCTATAATTAATTAAAAATAAAGTTGTATAATTGCAATAATAATGTACATTATAAGAATACTGTACAGGGTTAAATCTTCAAAAAATTATAATTCAAAATATTCATGTATTTACCTAAGAATACATTAGAACAATATAATTCTTAGTTAAACAAATTATTCAATTCAACAATGTTTGAAATTTCACAATTAAAAGAAAAGAAACTTCCTGAATTACAGGAAATAGCAAAGCAATTGAACATTGCAAAGTATCGTTCTTTAAAAAAATTAGATCTTGTATATCAAATATTAGATCATCAAGCAGCAAATCCAGCTCCAAAACCTGAAGCCTCTTCTAAATCAAATAAAGAAACTCAAAGGCCTCAAAAACAAAAAAGAGAGCGCGTTCAAAGAACTAAGGATTCTGCTCAGCAAAAATCTATGGACTTTAAAGAAAAGTCTCAGGTAAAAGATTCTGTTGCAAAAACGGATAACGCAAAAAGCGAATCTCAAAATAAAGGGCCACAATCTAGAGCGCCACAGGATAAGACTCCTCAAGCTAAAGCACCACAGGCTAATGCGCCTCAAGCTAAAGCACCTCAAGCTAAAACACCTCAAGATAAAGCGCCACAAGCTAAAGACACTCAATCAACAAAAGAGCCACAAGCTAAAGACACTCAAGCAAATCGTCCAAAACCTAGAGAACATCAAAATCGTCCTCAAAAGGAAAACAAGTCTCAGCAACAAGGTAATCGTCCTCAAAACAGAGGCAACCAAAACCAAGACAATAAAAATCAAGGCAATAACGGAAATAAAGATAGCAGAAATCGCTACCGAGATCCAGATTTTGAATTTGATGCCATTATAGAAAGTGAAGGCGTTTTAGATGTTATGCAAGACGGCTATGGTTTTTTACGCTCATCAGATTACAATTACCTATCCTCTCCTGACGATATCTATGTATCACAATCGCAAATAAGATTATTTGGATTAAAAAAAGGAGATACCGTTTTAGGAAATGTTAGACCCCCAAAAGAAGGTGAAAAATATTTCCCTCTTATTAAGGTCACAAAAATTAATGGTTTAGATCCTCAGGTAGTAAGAGACAGAATTGCTTTTGAACATCTTACACCATTATTCCCGGAAGAAAAGTTTAATCTAGCAGATAGACAAAACACCATTTCTACTCGTATAATGGATTTATTTTCTCCTATTGGAAAAGGACAACGTGGTATGATTGTATCACAACCAAAAACGGGAAAAACAATGTTACTTAAGGATGTTGCCAATGCAATTGCTGCAAATCATCCAGAAGTTTATCAAATGGTTTTACTAATTGATGAACGTCCTGAAGAAGTAACAGATATGCAACGTAATGTTCAAGGTGAAGTTATTGCTTCTACCTTTGACAAAGAAGCTCATGAACATGTGAAAATTGCAAATATCGTTTTAGAAAAAGCGAAGCGATTAGTTGAATGTGGTTATGATGTTGTAATCTTATTAGATTCAATCACACGATTGGCAAGAGCTTACAATACAGTACAACCCGCTTCAGGGAAAATTTTAAGTGGAGGTGTTGATGCCAATGCTCTACACAAACCTAAACGTTTCTTTGGTGCTGCTCGTAATATTGAAAACGGTGGATCTCTTACTATTATAGCAACTGCACTTACTGAAACTGGTTCTAAAATGGACGAAGTAATTTTCGAAGAATTTAAAGGAACAGGTAATATGGAATTACAATTAGATAGAAAAATTTCTAATCGTAGAATTTATCCTGCTATTGATCTTACCTCTTCAAGTACACGTAGAGACGATTTATTATTAGACGAGAACACTATTAAACGAATGTGGGTAATGCGCAAATATCTTGCAGACATGAACCCGGTAGAAGCGATGGAGTTCATTAATGATCGTTTTAAACAAACCAGAAGTAATGAAGAGTTTTTAATCTCTATGAATAGTTAAAAATAACACTTTATATATCATAAAAATCCTTGTTAGATTGAATCTTTCAAGGATTTTTTTTGTTTGAACGTTATGCTTTTACGCTAAAGCTACAAACCGTCGGGCTATGCGCTATATCTTTTTTTCTATCACGGCATATATCACATCCTAGTAGGTTGCACTGAGGTATTCCATCGTTAAAAACCTTATAATAGCAATAAATAAAATAAAAAAGATGCCGCTACTATCCCTAACGCAAAAATAAATGTACAAAAAAAGCCCCCCACAAGGAGAGGCTCAAATATTTTTATTGAGACTTCTAAATTATAAAGAAGCTACATACTTTGTTAAACCAGACTTTAAGTTAGCTGCTTTATTAGCATGTATAACATTCTTCTTAGCTAATTTGTCTATCATAGATACCACAGTTGGAAACAATGTCTCTGCATCTTTCTTCTCAGTCAACTCACGTAACTTTTTAATAGCATTACGAGTCGTTTTATGCTGGTATTTATTTCTTAATCTTTTAGATTCGTTACTTCTAATTCTTTTTAACGCTGACTTATGATTTGCCATATCTTTTTTTATTAAATATTGTAGCCCGTAGGGGAATCGAACCCCTCTTACATGGATGAAAACCATGCGTCCTAGCCGATAGACGAACGGGCCCTTTTTACTTTGAGAGTGCAAATTTAATTCTTAAAATGTAAACCTGCAAACTTTTCAATTAACTCACAATGTTTTCCATTGCGGATGCAAAAATACAACTATTTTTAAATGCTGCAACTACTTTATGCTTTTTTTCAAAAAAACTTTCACTAATACGCTTTTGCAAATAAAACACGCTGCTTAGATGGCTGTCCAGAGAACACACAAATTCCATCTTCCAATTCACTATCCACTGGTATACATCTAATTGTAGCTTTTGTTAATTCTTTGATCTTATCTTCTGTCTCGGCAGTACCATCCCAGTGAGCAGAAACAAATCCTGATTTATTTTCTAAAACTTCTTTAAATTCTTCAAAAGTATCCACAGAAGTAATATGTGTATCTCTATAATTCAAAGCCTTTTCATGTAAACTATTCTGAATTTCCTCCATTAAGCCTTCTACTGTATCAACCAAATCATCCAACTTTACAATGTCTTTAGAAAGGGTGTCTCTTCGTGCCAATTCCACAGTTCCATTCTCTAAGTCTTTAGGGCCAATAGCAACGCGTAATGGCACCCCTTGCAACTCATGCTGTGCAAATTTTGCTCCAGGCCTATGGGTTGTTCTATTATCAAACTTAACAGTGACTCCTTTAGCTCTTAAATCTTTAATTAAATTATTTGCAACAGTTGAAATCGCTTCAAATTGTTCATCATTTCTATATATAGGTACTATAACCACTTGATTAGGTGCTAAATTTGGTGGTAACACTAATCCCTTGTCATCACTATGAGTCATAATTAAGGCACCCATTAGACGGGTAGACACTCCCCAAGAAGTTGCCCATACGTAATCTTGTTTCCCTTCTTTATTTGTAAACTTTACATCAAAAGCTTTGGCGAAATTTTGCCCTAAAAAGTGAGATGTCCCAGCCTGTAATGCTTTTCCATCTTGCATTAAAGCTTCAATACAAAACGTTTCCTCAGCTCCTGCAAAACGTTCGCTTTCTGTTTTTAGTCCTTTAATAACAGGCATAGCCATAAAGTTTTCAGCAAACTCAGCATAAACGTTATTCATCAATTCAGCTTCAGCCATTGCTTCAGTTCTTGTTTCGTGAGCTGTATGTCCTTCTTGCCATAAAAATTCAGCCGTACGTAAAAATAATCGTGTTCGCATTTCCCAACGTACAACATTTGCCCATTGATTGATAAGTAAAGGTAAATCTCTATAAGATTGTATCCACCCTTTATAAGTATTCCATATAATAGCTTCACTTGTAGGTCTAACAATTAGCTCCTCTTCCAGCTTCGCCTTTGGATCAACTCTTAATTTTCCTTTGTTATCGGGATCATTTTCCAAACGGTAATGAGTAACAATAGCACATTCTTTTGCAAATCCTTCAGCGTTCTTCTCTTCTGCTTCAAACAAGCTCTTAGGAACAAAAAGCGGGAAATATGCGTTTTGATGACCTGTTTCTTTAAACATTCTATCCAATTCGGCTTGCATTTTCTCCCATATTGCAAAACCATATGGCTTTATTACCATACAGCCCCTAACTGCCGAGTTCTCAGCTAAATCAGCTTTTACAACGAGTTCATTATACCATTTTGAATAATCTTCGCTTCTACTTGTGAGGTTTTTACTCATGCTTTTTAATTTGGCACAAAAATTGTGACTATGTTAAATATAAAAATAGTTCGACAAAACTAACTATTTTTGTTATGTTCAACAATTAATTTATAGAGATATGCAATTAAAAAACTACTTAAAATCTAAAATGCACCTTATTAGTGTATTAAGTTTACTATTTGGTTTAGCTTCTTGTGGCTCATATCAATATGTAGGCCAAGACGATGACGGCATTTATGGAACTACAGAAAGAACTGTTGATTATCAAGAAATTGTTGAACATCAAGAAGAACCAGATGCTCAAAACTCAAATTATTACCAAAACTATTTTAAACAACTATCTCAAGACGATATGGTGTTTACAGATATAGATGCTTATGAAGGGGAATATGACGAAGAAAATGACAGCATAGCATATCAAGATAGTTATGTTGGTTGGGGTGAAGATAACAGTGATATTACTATAAATATAAATGGTGGTTATGGGTATAATAGTATGCGTTGGAATAACCATTTCTATCCTTACTCATATTGGAATTATGGGAATATCTATAGCTTTAATAGTTATTGGGACCCAATGTATTATGGCTCCTACTGGGATAGACCTTTTTGGTCGAATAGATATTATGGAATGCCTTATTATGGATATGGTTATGGATATGGATATGGTTACTACTATGGAAACTACCATAACAATTATTACAACAGAAACTATAGCAGCCGTAGACTAGCGTATAATTCTGGTCGCAGAGGCTCTATATACTCAAATTCAAATATCGTTGGTATTACTAATCGCGAAGGAGTAGTGAGCAGAAATACAAACAGAAGAAGTTCAACACGGACAAATACAAATACTACAAACTCCAGATCTAACGCTACCACAAATACGCGTAGAAGTAATGATAGAGATTTAGGAAACACAACTTCCAGACGAACTGTAAACTCTAGACCTAGAACTACAACAACTAGACCTAGAACTACAACAAGTAGACCTCGAACAACTACAAATAGACCTCGAACTACCACAACAAACAGACCTCGAACCACAGCTACACCTAGATCAAACACTACCCGGTCTAGAAGTACAACTTCCAGTTCACGAAGTAACAATCGTTCAAGCTCCTATAAACCATCTTCGAGTAGATCGTCTTCCAATGCTAGAAGTACAAGTAGCTCAACACGATCTTCCTCTTCGTCAAGAAGTAGTGGACGTAGCAATTCATCACGAAAAGGAAACAACATTTAAAAAAGCTAATAAAACAGAAAAATAATTGGTATGAAAAAGTTAATATTACTATTCATAGGTGTTATATCTATGTCTTCATTGTATGCTCAAGACATTACTGATGCCGTTAGATACGCTACTGACAACACACAAGGAACAGCAAGATTTAGAGCCATGAGTGGCGCTTTTGGAGCCCTAGGTGGTGACCTGTCTGCAGTAAGTATAAACCCTGCAGGCGCTGCGGTTTTTAGCAGAAGCTATGCCTCAATGTCGGCATCAAATTTAGAAAATGATAATGAAACAAGTTATTTTAATAGCACCAACTTATCTACCAATTCAAACTTTGATTTAAATCAAGCAGGTGCTGTATTTGTCTTTAACAACATCAATGGAAATTCACCTGTTCAAAAATTTGTTTTAGGATTAACCTATGAACAAACCCAAAACCATGATGATTCTTTTTTTAGTTCTGGAGTGAATACAACTTCTATTGGGAGCTACTTTTTAGCACATGCTCAAGGATTGCGACTTGATGAAATTTCAGCTTTTGCCGATGAATCTATAACCGATGCATATGGTGAAATAGGAACAGCCTTTGGATTTGTTAATCAACAAGCATTCTTAGGCTACGAATCATATATTCTTGAACCAAATGAAGATGATGACGCCAATACCTCATATACTTCTAACATAGCACCAGGAAGTTTTGATCAGGAATATTCCTATTCAGCAACTGGATACAATGGTAAATTTAGTGTCAATCTAGCCATACAACATAATGATAATCTATACTTAGGAATAAACCTTAATTCTCACTTTATTAACTACGAACGCTCCACTTACTTGTTTGAAGAAAATTCAAATTTAGGGTCCCTAATTACTGAAGTCGGATTTGAAAATAACCTCTCTACTATTGGGAATGGGTTTTCTTTTCAATTAGGAGGTATTGCTAAACTTAGCGATGTATTAAGAGTTGGAATTAGTTACGATTCTCCTACTTGGTATACTATTAAAGAAGAAACAACACAATATTTAGGAACAGTTAGAGATGATAACGGTGCCATTACCCAAACTCTGGATCCACAAATTATAAATGTATTCCCCGATTACAAATTACAAACACCAGCAAAAATAACAGGTAGTTTGGCTTTAATAGTAAACAAGAAAGGATTGATAAGCTTTGATTATTCTAGAAAAGACTATGGTAACACAAAATTTACCCCTGAATCTGATTCGTATAACTCGGCTCAAAATAACACGATTAGTAATAACTTAAAAATTGCTAATACGTATAGGATTGGTGGCGAAATTCGTCATGACAACTTCAGCTTTAGAGGAGGCTATAAACTAGAGGAAAGTCCTTATAACGACACTTCTTTTTATGGCGATTTAAAAGGATATTCATTGGGTATTGGTTATAATTTTGGAAACTCAAAAATTGACTTAGCTTATGAAAATTCAAAAAGAACAACGAATCATCAACTTTATAATATCGGTTTGACCAGCGCAACAAGTATTAATGCCGAAAATTCAATTTTCACAGTAACGCTTAGCATGAACTTATAAAAAATTAATTTCAGCATGAAAAAGCCGAACTAGGATATCCTACTTCGGCTTTTTCATGCTATCTTTTCAAAGAAAAATGTGCTTTAAATTGTTTTAAAGTATTATCAATAGGTTCGACATACTCAATGGTAAACCAGTAATCACTGGAGGGCATTTTATAACCATTAAAGTTTCCATC
>MAAC01016855.1_pt1 | contig 27335 bp, 23 predicted proteins | sample 1115981 | NCBI WGS metagenome assembly MAAC01 (sample SAMN04961126, study PRJNA320927) | seawater metagenome | isolation source: sample BD02T64 sea water enriched with oil for 64 days | place: USA:Gulf of Mexico | collected 2013-07-27
TTGGTCATTTAAAAATCTATTATACATTTGTACCTCAATGATGAAACAACAAAACATATGGTGGTGGAACTCTCTTAACTGATAAGTGAGGAAAATCCTATATGTATATATAACATAATAAAAAAGGCTTATCTCACGATAAGCCTTTTTTGTATTTAATGAATAAAAGACACCGAAATAAGTTCGGCATAAGATGAAAAAATTACAATTTAAAACGATTAGTTCTACTCGAATATCAGACACCGTAACTCCGGTTGGTTTGTATTTAAGATTTAGAGACAAATACGCCAATTCTTTATTGTTAGAAAGTTCTGATTATCATAGTAAAGAAGAAAGTTTTTCTTTTATCTGTATAGAGCCAATAGTGACAATGAAAGTGGAAAATCATCAGTTTTCTGTGTCTCAAAAAGCAAAAACAATTGATGAACATGCAATTGATAAAAACTTTTATCAATTATTTGATGATTTTACAAATGCTATTGAATTGGATTGCGATGCAAAACTAAAATCTTTTAATGGTTTGTATGGGTATACAACCTACGATAGTGTTCAGTATTTTGAAAATATAAAATTAAATGTCAAAGATGCTCCATCTAAGATTCCGTTGATGCAATACAGTTTTTACCGATTTATTATTGCAATCAATCATTTTAACGATGAAATGACTTTGATAGAAAATGTTGAAACTGGAACAGAATCTAGAATTTCAGAGATTGAAACAATTATTGAGGCACAAACCTTTAATACGCAGAAATTCGAAATAAAGGGAGAAGAAACCTCGAACTGCACCGACGAAGATTTTAAAGAATATGTTATTAAAGCAAAAGCACATTGTAAACGTGGTGATGTTTTTCAATTGGTGTTATCTCGTCAGTTTAAACAAGAATTTAAGGGAGATGAATTTAATGTATATAGAGCGTTGCGTTCTATCAACCCGTCGCCTTATTTGTTTTATTTTGATTATGGGTCTTTTAAATTGATGGGCTCTTCACCAGAAGCGCAAATTAAAATCAATGCAGGAAAAGCGATTATCAACCCAATTGCTGGAACGTTTAGAAGAACTGGTGACATGGCAGAAGATATCAAATTAGGAAAGCAACTTTCTGAAGATAAAAAAGAAACAGCAGAACATGTAATGTTAGTTGATTTGGCTAGAAACGACTTAAGTAAACATGCCGATAATGTAAAAGTAGAAGTATTTAAAGAAGTCCAATATTTTAGTCACGTAATACATTTGGTTTCTACAGTTAAAGGGCAAATAAAAGGAAATCCAATTAATATTGTTGGTGATACTTTTCCTGCCGGAACATTGAGTGGAGCACCAAAATATAAAGCCATGCAATTAATTGATCAATATGAAAATCAATCTCGTGGGTTTTATGGAGGAGCAGTTGGAATTATCGGCCTAGATGGTTCTGTAAATTTGGCCATTGCAATCCGTTCTTTTGTGAGTAAAAAAAATGTATTGTATTATCAGGCAGGAGCGGGAATTGTCATCCATTCTGATGAAGAAAAGGAATTACAAGAAGTAAATAATAAATTAGCAGCGTTGAAAAAAGCGTTGTTTTTAGCAGAAAACATTTAAGATGAACATACTAATATTAGATAACTACGATTCGTTTACCTACAACTTGGTGCACATGGTAGAAGACATTACCGGAAAATTACCAGATGTTTTTAGAAATGATGAGATTGCTATAGAGGATATAGAGAGGTATGATGTAATTATGTTATCTCCAGGCCCTGGAATTCCAGATGAAGCAGGAATCTTAAAAGAAGTAATTGCTACCTATGCAGGAAGAATTCCAATTTTTGGAGTGTGTTTAGGCTTGCAAGCCATTACTGAGGTTTTTGGAGGGCAAATTGAAAACATGGGAGAAGTGTTTCATGGAGTGGCAACAGAAATGGAAGTAACAGTTGCAGATGCCGATATTTTTAAAGGAATTCCACAAAAATTTGAAGCAGCAAGATACCATTCTTGGATCGCATCCAAAGAAAACTTTCCTAGAGCAATTGCAATTACGGCAGTTGATGAAGACGGAGAAATTCAGGCAATTCAACATAAAGAGTTTAATGTGTCAGCAGTTCAGTTTCACCCAGAATCAATTTTAACAGAAGTTGGAGAGCAAATCGTTCGAAACTTTTTAGAAACAGTAAACTAATGAAGGCTATTTTAAACGATTTATATCAGCAAAAAAAGTTATCAAAATCACAAGCCAAAGAGGTTTTGATAAACATTGCGGCAGAAAAATACAATGATGCGCATTTAGCCTCTTTTATGACTGTATTTATGATGCGACCTATTACCGTTGAAGAACTTTCTGGTTTTAGAGATGCTTTAAAAGAGTTGGCAATAAAAGTAGATTTATCTGATTTTAATACCATTGATATTGTTGGAACTGGTGGAGATGGAAAAGACACTTTTAATATTTCTACATTAACCTCTTTTATTGTTGCAGGGACTGGGCAAAAAGTTGCGAAACATGGAAATTATTCTGTGTCTTCACAATCGGGTTCTTCAGATATGCTAGAAAGTTTTGGCTATCAATTTACAAACGATGAAGATGTTTTAAAGCAACAATTAGAGAATGCGAATATTTGCTTTTTACATGCACCAAAGTTTCATCCAGCAATGAAAGCTGTTGGGCCAACTAGAAAAGCATTGAAGTTAAAAACGTTTTTTAATATGCTAGGCCCATTGGTAAACCCAAGTTCGCCTCAAAATCAGATGTTGGGAACTTTTAATTTAGAAGTTGCCAGGTTGTACAATTATATATTGCAAGAAGAAGGAACTAATTACGGAATTGTACATGCATTAGATGGATATGATGAAATCTCTTTAACAGGAGCGTTTAAACTATTTACAAAACAAGGAGAACAATTGATTACACCTGAAGATTTAGGGTTTAAAAACATAGCACAATCTGAACTATTTGGAGGAAGCTCTGTTGTAGACGCAGCAAAAATTTTTAAAACAATTCTAGAAGGAAATGGAACTGAAGCACAAAATAATGTCGTGTTAACTAATGCTGCATTTGCGTTGAAAATTGTTGATGAAAATAAATCTTTTCAAGATACCTTTGCAGAAGCTAAAGAATCACTTTTTGGATTGAAAGCAAAAGCGTGTCTTAAAAAATTAGTAAAATAAAATAAGAATGTCAGTTCGAGTGAATTTTGAGGAACGAAAAATTTGTATCGAGAACACATGAGGCTTCTCGATACAATTTTCTCATAAAATTGAAAATCACTCGAAGTAACAAAAAAAATAAATTATGACAATACTTGATAAAATAATTGCATTTAAAAAGAAGGAAGTTGCTAAAATTAAGGCAGAAGTTCCTGTTAGTAAACTGGTAGCAAGTCCAAATTTTCAGAGACAGCCACTTTCATTAAAAAAGTCGTTGTTAAAAGTAGGTTCTACAGGTATTATTGCAGAGTTTAAACGTCAATCACCTTCGAAAGGAATTATTAATGATAAAGCAGTAATTACTGATGTAACCAATGGGTATTTGGATGCAAATGTAGCTGCCCAATCAATCTTAACCGATACTTCCTTTTTTGGAGGAAGCATGGCAGATTTGATGGAGGCAAGAGTTGTAAATCAAATCAAACCAATTTTACGTAAGGATTTTATTGTCGATGGTTTTCAGATTGTAGAAGCAAAAGCAATTGGAGCAGATGTAATTTTATTAATTGCTGCTTGTTTAACCAAGCAAGAAATAAAAAATTATGGACAATTAGCAGCGGATTTAGGTTTGGAAGTATTGTATGAAGTACATACTCAAGAAGATTTAGATAAAATAGAATTGTCAAATAAAATCATCGGAATTAACAATAGAAACTTAAATACGTTTGAAGTTGATTTAGAAAATTCTATTGCATTGGCAAATCAGATTCCTGATACCTGTGTAAAAGTTTCTGAAAGCGGAATTTCAGACCCTAAAATTATTACAGGATTAAAAGAATATGGTTTTCATGGGTTTTTAATAGGAGAAAATTTTATGAAAGAAGAAGATCCTGGAATTGCTTGTCAAGAGTTTATTAGTCAAATACGATAGAGATGAAACTGAAAGTTTGCGGAATGCGAGATGCCGATAATATATCGGAATTGCTGAAAATTCAACCCGATTTTATAGGGTTTATTTTTTATAAAAACTCCCTTAGAAATGTAGCTGATTTTCCTATTATTGAAATTCCAAAAACGATAAAAAAAGTGGGTGTATTTGTTGGTGATTGGGTTGGAGACCTTATAGAAACAGCAAACAAATATCAGTTAGATTGTGTTCAATTACATGGTGGTACAGAAACTGTTGGTTATTGTAGAGAGATTTTGAAAAGAGACGAAATTATCAATAAAAATACAGAAATCATCAAAGTGTTTTCTGTTGATGATACCTTTGATTTTGAGGTGACTAAAGAATTTGAAGCTGTATCCGATTATTTTTTATTTGATACCAAAGGAAAATATCATGGAGGAAATGGAGAGAAGTTTAGATGGGATATTTTGTCAAATTATAGCGGTACAACACCCTATTTATTGAGTGGAGGTATTTCAGGTACAGATATCGATGCACTGAACGCTTTTTTTAAAACCGAAGGTTCAAAATACTGTGTCGGATTGGATGTGAATAGTGGATTTGAAATTGATATTGCATTGAAAAATGTAGAAGAATTAAGAGCGTTTAAAAATAATTTATCAAATTTAATGATTGATGAAAAGTAAATACGAACCAACTAAAGAAGGCTATTACGGACAATTCGGTGGGGCATTTATTCCAGAATTGTTGTATCCAAACGTAAAAGAACTAGAAGATAACTATTTAAAAATTTTAGAATCTGATACATTTCAAAAAGAATATAAAGACTTGTTGCAACATTATGTTGGTAGACCAAGTCCGTTGTATTTGGCAAAACGATTGTCAGAGAAATATGGAGCTACCATATATTTAAAACGAGAAGACTTAAATCATACCGGAGCTCATAAAATAAACAACACTATTGGTCAGATTTTAGTAGCAAAACATTTAGGGAAAACCAAAATTATAGCAGAAACAGGTGCTGGGCAGCATGGAGTAGCAACCGCAACAGTTTGTGCATTAATGAACTTAGAATGTGTGGTGTTTATGGGAGAAATAGACATCAAACGTCAAGCTCCAAATGTTGCACGAATGAAAATGTTAGGAGCAAAGGTTGTGCCTGCAATAAGTGGAAGCAAGACCTTGAAAGATGCTACAAATGAAGCCATTCGGTATTGGATTCAAAATCCAGAAACCTATTATTTAATAGGTTCGGTTGTTGGCCCACATCCATATCCAGATATGGTTGCGCGTTTACAAGCTGTTATTTCTGAAGAAATGAAAGTGCAATTAAAAGCACAAACCGGAAAAGAAAATCCAGATACTATTATTGCTTGCGTTGGAGGTGGGTCTAATGCGGCAGGTGCTTTTTATCATTATTTAGAGGATGAAGAAGTAGAATTAATAGCAGTAGAAGCTGCTGGATTGGGAGTGGGGTCTGGAGAAAGTGCCGCGACTTCTCAATTAGGAGATGTTGGCGTAATTCATGGAAGTAAAACCATCTTAATGCAGGATGAGTATGGTCAAATTGTAGAGCCTTATTCTATATCTGCAGGATTAGATTATCCTGGAGTTGGTCCTTTGCATGCGTATTTACATGAAACTAAACGGGCTAAATTTATGAATGCTACCGATAAAGAAGCATTAGATTCAGCTTTTGAATTAACAAAAATAGAAGGGATTATTCCTGCATTAGAAAGTGCTCATGCATTAGCGGTTTTACCAAAAATGAAGTTGAGAAAAGACCAAGTTGTGGTGGTGAATTTATCTGGTAGAGGAGATAAAGATTTAGAAACGTATATCAACCATTTAGAGAAATAGAAATAATTGTCACCTTGAGCGCAGTCGAAAGGTATTGACAGTTTTAAATACATAGTTCTCGACTGCGCTCGAAATGACACATAAAAAAATGAAAAAACTACATCAACTATTTGAAGAAAAAAAGAATTTGCTTTCTATTTTCTTTACTGCGGGGTTTCCAAAATTAAATGATACGCAAACTATTATTTCTGAATTGAGTAAAAGCAATGTAGATTTTATAGAAGTTGGTTTACCCTATTCAGATCCATTGGCAGACGGACCAACGATTCAAGATAGTAGTCAAGTGGCATTGCAAAATGGAATGAACTTAGACATTGTTTTTGAGCAATTAAAAGGAGTGAAAAACACCAATGCTACACCATTAGTGTTGATGGGGTATTTAAATCAACTATTAAAATATGGTGAAGATAAATTTTGTCAGGCTTGTGTGGACTGTGGAATAGAAACTTTAATTCTTCCCGATTTACCGATGATAGAATACGAAAATCATTATCAACAATTATTTAAAAAGTATGGATTGACAAATGTGTTTTTAATTACACCACATACATCAGATGAACGAATTAGAAAGATTGATTCTTTAACTGAAGCATTTATCTATGTTGTTGCATCTGCTTCAATTACTGGAGCAAAGGGAGAGATTTCTAATCAGCAAATTGGGTATTTTGAACGTGTCAAAGCAATGCATTTAAAAAGTAAACTAATTATTGGCTTTGGTATTTCTGACAAAGAAACCTTTAATACCGCTTGCGAGTTTGCACATGGAGCAATAATTGGCTCGGCATTTATTAAGTCGCTAACTATAAATGGAGTTGATAAAATTGATGACTTTATCAACCCTATAATTTCTGAATAAAAAAAAGCGAAACTTTAAGTTTCGCTTTTTTTTATATTTTTTAAAGTACTTTTAAAAGGCTAATGTCAAAAACCAGTACTGCTCCACCAGGAATGCCACTAGTTCCATTTGGTCCATATGCCAAATGTGAGGGGATAATTAATCTTCCTTTTCCTCCTTCTTTAAAATAGGTAAGTCCTTCTGTCCAACCAGGGATTACTTGACTTAAATTAAAAGAGATTCCACTTGAACTACTTTGGTCAAAAACAGTTCCGTCTAATAAGTACCCTTTGTAGGCAACCGTAACATTAGAATCTGTAGCAGGGCTATCACCTGTTCCTTCTTCTTCAATAATATAATACAAACCAGAATTGCTTCTTTGTGCATTTAAATTGTTGTCTGCAATGTATTTAATAATGTCAGTTTCAGATTGATCTAGAGAATCTGGAGCGTCAAAATCACTCATACATGAAGTAAGAAGAAAAAGACATAAAAGAGATAGATATGGTTTCATAAAAAGATATAATTTTTTAATTATGCGAATATAATAGATTCATTACAAGAAGCTTGAATTTGAGTTGTAAAAAGACGTTAAAAGTTAATTAATACAAAAAATTACATTAAAGCATTCTTGGTTTTTTATAATACAATTTTAATGTTGCTAACGTAAATATAATAGAAGTTAAACTCATTATAATTATTAAAGATCCATCTAAAATAAAACGTGGTAATTTTTTCTTTATCCCTGTGTAGATTATAATCAAGGAAGTTAAAAGTAATAGCAAGGCAAAAGCTAATGCGATAAACCCAAACCGGTAGTAAAGCAATTTAAAATTAGGCTTAATTTGTTTTAAAATGATTAAAGTTTTCCAGTTGTACCAAGTTATTAGCCCAAGAATTATAATTAAATAGTATTCAAAACCTGTATTTTGATTACTGTAAATCCAAAATAAACTAAACGCATAAACTAAATTAAAATTCCCGATAAAAATTAGCTTACTATTCATGGTTTAATACACTTTCTCACCATTTACATAGGTTCCAATAACTTTGGTGTTTGGAATTTTACTTCCTTCTACTTCCATAATATTTTGGTTTAGAATTACAAAATCGGCAAATTTACCTACTTCAATACTTCCTTTTTCATTTTCTTCAAAATTAGAATGTGCCGCCCAAATAGTCATTCCTCTTAAGGTTTGCTCTCTTGTCAATACATTCTCTATTTGAAAACCTCCTACTGGGAAATTGTCTGTGTCTTTTCGAATTGCTGCTGCGTAAAAAGTTAAAAATGGACTTACTCTTTCTACAGGGAAATCGGTGCCTAAGGCAACACTTCCATATTTATGTAGTAAATCTTTATACGCATAGGCGCCTTTCATACGCTTTTCGCCAACTCTATCTTTTGCCCAATACATGTCACTCGTGGCATGGGTTGGTTGTACAGAAGGAACAATATTATCAAACATATCAAAATCTTCTGGAGAAACAATCTGTGCATGTTCTATTTTCCAACGTCTGTCTTTTTGTCCTTTTAAAGCAATTTTATACGTCTTTAAAATATGAGTATTAGCAGAATCTCCAATGGCGTGGGTGTTCATTTGATACTTAGATTTAGCAATTTGTGCTGCAATTTCTGTGTATCGTTTTGGGTTAAAAATCATCGCCCCAAAGTGATTGTCTCTGTCGCTATATGATTTTTTCATGGCAGCGCCACGAGAACCCAAAGCGCCATCTCCATATACTTTAAATGAACGCACATTCAATCTGTCAGTTTTTATAATTCCTTTACCTAAGTAGTAATCAAGATTTTCTTGACTTACAGAAACCATTGCATACACACGCATTTTTAAATCTCCAGCTATTTGTAAGCTGTCCATTAATTCAATAGCTCCTCTAGCAAGTCCTGCATCATTAACGGTAGTTAATCCATAACTAAAAGATACTTTTTGTGCATCTAACAATCCTTGAATGGCTTCTTTTCTGGTAGAATTTGGTGTTTTGATGTATTGCATTGCAGCATCAATTAATACGCCCGTTAGTTTTCCGTTCTTTTGAATAAATTCACCACCAGTAACTTTTTTAGGAAAGGTTGTGCTTGAGATTCCTGAGTGCTTTAAGGCTGCTTCATTTACTAATAAAGCATGACCGTCAACTCTACGAATAGCAACCGGTGTATTTGGAAATAGCTTGTCTAACTTTTCTTTTGTAGGAAACACTTTTACTTCCCAGTCATTTTGATCCCAACCACGGCCAGTAATGTAATCAGCATTTTTTTCTTTTTTAAAGGCAACTAGTTTTTCTAAGATTTCATCGTAACTTTTTGTGCCTCTCAAATCTACTTTTTGTAGACTTAAGCCCAAACCAAAAAAATGACAATGTGCATCAATTAACCCAGGTACAACGGTTTGGTTTTTTGCGTCAACAGTTTTTAAGCTTGTGTAGTTAGATTGTATTTCATCATTGGTTCCAACGGCAATAAATTTTCCGTCTTTAACAGCAAAACTTTCTGCTTTGTCAAAATTGTTATTTACGGTATATGCATTTGCATTGATAACAATAAAGTCTGCTTTTTCTTGTTGCTGACAAGATATAAATGCAGCAATTATTCCGAGTGATAAGATGATTTTTTTCATAAGTATTATTGTTTAACTGAATCTGGGTTTTCTAAATATCTGTCCATTAAATAAATCAGACTAGCCATAGAAGCACTTCCTAACTCTAACTCTCTTTTATTTACTTTATCAAAGGTATCTGTTGCTGCATGATGATAATCAAAGTAACGTTGAGAATCTGGTCTGTACCCAACCAATGTTGTTTCTTCAGCTTTTAAAGGGCTAATATCTGCACCGCTTCCTCCTTTTGTAATATCATGCAATCCGTAAGGCGCTAATAACTTTTTCCAGCTTTTTAAAAGCTTTGTATTTCCAGCATTGGCGTCAATTGTAAATCCTCTTGGGGTATGTCCTCCAGCATCAGATTCTAAACCAGCTAAATGATTTTCATTTGTCAGCTTTACAGCATCAGCATAGGCTGTTGCTCCACCGCCTCCTTGTTCTTCATCCATAAAGAAAACAACTCTAATGGTGTTTTTAGGTTTGATGTTATTGATTTTAAAAATATGTAAAACTTCTAATGCTTGTACAATTCCTGTTCCATCATCATGAGCGCCATCACCTAAGTCCCAAGAATCTAAATGACCACCTACAACAATGATTTTTTTTGGGTTTTCAGAACCTTTAATTTCGCCAATTACATTGAATGATTTTTCTTGAGGTAAATTTTCACAACTTTGTCTGAAATATACTTTAAGAGTAGGGTCTTCTTTTAATTGTTTGCTTAAATTTTCTGCAGCTATGGTACTCAATGCAGCTGTAGGAATGTATTCGCTTTTAGGAATGTCTTCATATCTCATGGTTCCTGTATGTGGGTAATTATCAAGTCTGTTTGTCATAGAACGTACCAAAACGGCTAAAGCACCAAACTTACCAACTGCTTTTGCTCCAAATACACGTTGCCCAACACAACCTCCATACGCTTGGAATGTATTGATGAGTGTATCATCAAAGGGTCTGTTAAAGAAGATGATTTTACCTCTTGCTTTTTCTCCCAAAGCTTCTGCTTCTTTAATACTATTCACTTCTATAACTTCAGCGTTGATTCCGCTTTTTGGTGTGGCAATTGAACTTCCAAGAGCAGCAACAGCCAGGTCAACTTTTTTTCCATTAGAAATATAATATGCAACTTCTTTTTCTCCACGAATCCAATGAGGAACAAGTGCCGGTTGTAGCCAAACTGAATCTAAACCTGCTTCTTTCATTACTTTCTCTCCCCATTTAACAGCCATTGCTGCTTCTGGAGACCCAGACATTCTACCACCAATATTTGATGTTAAATCTCTTAACCACTCGTATGACTTTCCATGAAGTAATGCACTGTCAAATATCTTTTTGATATTGGTTTTGTCAGTTTTTTCTTCTGCAGTTAATTCGGTTGAGGTTGTTTTAGAATTTGTAGTTTCATTACATGCAATCAATAGCATTGCAAAAATAAATAGTACGGATAATTTTTTCATTGGTTGTTGTTTTATAAAGGTGATAAAGCTACATAAAATGTTTAAGATTTCTTTGCTTGCATGGTTAATTTATAACGTTTCAATTCTTTGCATACATTTACAATTGGCATTTGCTATCTGAATGAAGCCTTCTTTGATACTTCAACTTGTTTAATTTGTTAATTCTTTTTTATCAACTCGAATACCGTTTGTAAATCCCAGTCTTCTTTTTTTAGAAAAGATTGGTATTTGAACGCTTCAGTTTGTTGGATGTTAGGGGTTATTTTTTGTTCAGGAGCATTGATACTTAAATTCTGTGAGAATTTTAAAACACCTATTGGAATGGAGAGTATAATTTTTGTGTTGGGCAACACATATTCAATTTGTTTGCCAGCAGTTATGTTGTAATGAGAACCTCCAATTTGTTCGCCAATAATTTTTCCTCTTTTATGACTTTTAAATAAAGCAGTATAATACGAAGCGGCAGAAAAAGTTCTTCCTCCTATTAGTAAATAGATATTATCATTAAAACTCATTTTGTTTTCGAATCGTTTTACATTATTTATAAATACATTCTCATAGTATTCATTGTTTTTAATGAAGTGTTTTTTGAAATTATTTATGAGGTCTTCAATGCCTTTAGAGTTTATAGGTTTATTTTCTATAGCAAAAATATTACCCTTAAAAGGGAGTTTGAAATCAGGAACTAGTATAGACATATACTCATTAAAGCTTCCTTGAGATATATACGAATAGAATAAGGCGGGAATAACCATATTACCTCCTCTGTTATACCTCAAGTCAATGATTAAATTTTTTGGTTTCTGTTTTTTAATTTTTTTAAAGATTCTTGAAAACTGCTTGCTAAAAGAAGTATAGATATTTTTAGTGTCCTCTTTCCAATTGAATGAATTTAATTGGATGTAATATGCATCTGAGTTTTTAAAATAACGTGTATTTATAACGTTTTTTAGTAGTTCTTGTTTTAGAGGGTATACAATGCTGCTATAAATATTTTCACGGGTTTTAATACTAACAGGGCTTAGTTTTGTCGTTTTAAGTACGCTAGAATTGGGTAAAGTATATGTTATGTTATACGTTTTTGGAGCTCCATATTTTATAAAAAATAGCACATCAAAAGACTGTTCTAAATTTCTTAAAGCAAAAGTGCTTTTTTCTCTAAGTAAACCATTAAGGATGCTTGAAATTGAAATCCCGTTGATTTTTGAAATAATAGAACCATAAGGTATTTGAACAGTATCATGGTTAATAATTAATTTATCATTGATAATGATGATCGGTAAAGGAAATAGGACTTTTTTGTTAGTCAATAGTGTTTTCATTACCTCATTAGAAAGTGAAATAGAGCCGTGTTCATCCAATTTTGTGTCGGCTTTTGTATCCATTAAAAATCTAAAAAAATCAATGGCAGACATCGTTCTTCCTTTCAGTTTTTCGCTACGATTATTGAAATAATTATATAAAGTTTCTTTTTCTTTTAAACTGAGATTTGGAGATACTTCACATATCGCAGTTGTTAATATATTAAAATCTTCCTTTAAAAGAGACGTATTGAATACTTCTTGAGCAAAGCAATTTATACTTAGGAAAATGGTTGCGAAGAATAGATTAGTTCTCATTTTGTTTAATTATTGTGAGCGGTTATTATGTAACCTTTCAATTATGTCTGTGCTTATTCGCTTTTTTTTAAGATTAATCTCATTGTCATAATCATTTGTTAGATATATTTAATCCCAGACAAATTTCCAGTCACCATTTTTTTGTCTCTTCCAAACAGTGTGATAAACACTAGTTTTTATTTTTTTGTCTCCTTGTGAGTCAATGAATGCAAAAGTAGCATCCCCATACGTATATGCTAAATCTCCAGAATTGCTTACTTCAACAAATACTGGTTTCCATGTAAGCGTTTGATTCGGCCTAGCATCATTTCTGATCCATTTTTGAATGGCTACTTTGCCTTCGATTAATTTTCCGTTTTTTCTAATAACACCATCATTTGCTGCGTATGTATAGAATGCATCTGCTAGTCCTATTTTTTGAGCTAAATCATTAAAATCTTGCTCAACTTGTATGATTTCTTTTTTCCATTTTTCGATGTTCTCTTCTGTTTTAAAATTTGTACAACTATTTAAAATTGCTAAAAACAAAAGAGCGATAATGACCTGTTTATTCATGAGTAGTTTATTATAAGTTTTCATATTATTTATTCTGAATTGCTGATGTATAACGTTTCAGTTCTTTAACTACTTTTGGAGCTAATAATACAAGACCAATCATATTAGGAACCATCATTGCAAAGATCATGGCGTCAGAAAAATCTACTACAGAATTTAAGGTTGCAGCTGCTCCAATTACTGTAAAAACACAAAAAATTATCTTATAAATATTTCCAGTTCTTTTCTTTCGTCCAAATAAATAGGACCAAGCTTGAAACCCATAATATGACCAAGATATCATTGATGAAAAAGCAAATAGAATTACTGCTATAGTTAATAAATAGGGAAACCAAGAGATTCCGCTTTCTAATGCTTTGGAAGTTAATATAACTCCTTGTTCGAAAGAAATTTCACTTCCTGCTGTTAATTGACCTGTTATGATTAATGCCAATGCAGTCATTGTACATACAAGCACAGTGTCAATAAAAGGTTCTAATAAGGCCACTAAACCTTCACTAGCGGGATACTTTGTTTTTACGGCAGAATGTGCAATTGATGATGAACCAATACCTGCTTCGTTTGAAAACGCTCCCCTTCTAAACCCTTGAATCATAACGCCAACAAACCCACCAGCAACTCCAGTTGGATTAAATGCTCCATCAAATATTTGGTAGATTGCATTTGGAATTTGTGAGTAATTCATGACTAGAATGGTAAGAATTGCCAATACATAAACCAATACCATAACTGGGACAATTTTATCTGTGACTTTAGCTATTTTTTTGATTCCACCAATAATTACAATTCCAGCAAAAATGGCCATCACCAAGCCAAATAGCCAACCTTGACCATAAATAAAACTTTCTTCTCCTCCTGTTACGTATTCAAATAGTTTGAATGCTTGGTTTACTTGAAACATGTTTCCACCGCCAAAGGAGCCACCGATACACATAATTGCAAATAGTACAGAAAGTACTTTTCCGAATTTGCTAAAACCGAGTCCTTTTAACCCGTTTTTAAGGTAGTACATCGGTCCACCATAAACAGTGCCATCTGCTGCAATTTCTCTGTACTTTACACCTAAAGTACATTCAACAAATTTTGAAGCCATTCCTAAAAAACCAACGAGAATCATCCAAAAAGTAGCACCTGCACCACCAATGGAAAGTGCAATTGCAACGCCAGCAATATTTCCCAATCCAACAGTTGCAGATAGGGCTGTAGTCAAGGCTTGAAAATGTGAGACTTCTCCTTCACTTTCAACGTTAACTGTTTCTGAAATATCGGTTTGTGTTTCATGAGAATCTACATGATCATATTTTCCCCTCACAACATTAATTGCTGTAAAGAAGCCTTTAAAATTGATCAATTTAAAATAGATGGAAAAGTAAAGAGCTCCAGTAATTAACACGATTAATACCCACGGAATGCCGATGTTTTCTGTTATTGGAATTTCAGCTAGAATAGCATCTGTAAACCAGCTTGTGGCATTGCCAAATGATGCATCGATTTGTTGATCTAAAGAGGGGGGGGACTCTTGAGCAACAAGAAATAATGGAGTTCCTAAAACCCCAAATAGGGTGATTGCTTTTTTCATGGTATTTAAAATTGATTTTGGCTAAGTTGCTTCTAATCAATTAAAAATTATAGGTTACGCACTAGTGAAGTTTTTAGAGATGCCTACTTAAGTACTAATTAAGTAGTGGCTATGAATCGCAAGAAATTGTGGCAAATAGTAATAGGTTTTTATCAGTTGCATATTGCATCAATTGCTCTTTACCTCCCGTTCCAGAGATGTTTAATGCTTTTTTAATTTGATAAATATGTGCTTGAAAACCATCTACACTAATGTGCATTTCTTCAGCTATTTCAGTGTACGATTTTTGAGTGCCACAAATTGCTAAGTTGGCCAATACTTCTTTCTGACGATCTGATAATGCTACAACAGACGCTTTTTTTAGCTTTTTGTATTTCTTTTTTTGTTGATTTAACTCAGATTTTAAATGTTTAATGGTGTCTAAATGACTTTCGTTGGCAATTAATAAAGTCTCTTTGTCTTTTTCTAAAGATAGTTTAGACGTTTTTATTTTTAGGAATTCAGACTGTTGCTCTTCTTTTTCAGCTAATAATTTCCAACTATATAACAAAATGGTAAATAATAAGATGAACAAGAATTTGAATGATAAACCCGTAACCACTCCTACTAAATCCCAAGTAGTTTCTGAAAACCAAGTTACTGCTTGATCAATTGGAATGATTCTATGTATTACTGCAATAACGATTAATAAAAACAGCGCAAAGGTTGGTATATACATAAACTGCATTCCGCGATTTTTAAATGCTTTGTTTAATTCTTGTAACAAGGCAAAAGCAACGATTAAAGATATTGGAATGTCTATTAGCCAAATTACATTAGTACTCGAATTCTCTTGATTACTACTATAAAATGAAATCAAGAAAACTGAAGAAATCATCAATAAGATTCCTCCAAAAATGATAAAAACCTCTTTGTTTGTAAAACGCTCAATGATTCTGATAACTAAGTTTCTTTTTCCGTAATGTTCTATTGACGGAATAGAAAGTAGAATAAATAACGAATTCAATAAAGAAAAGAAAACACCAAAGCTAACGATTAAGGAATCTTGGCTCGAAACATTAAAATAGCCACTAAGTACTATGTTAACTAGCGCACCAATACCCCATGAAAAAATAGCCAACGCAAACCATTTTATTCCTTGAACAGAAAAAGAAGAATTGTTTTTGCTTTTCTCTTTGTAATAAATACGTTGAATTACAAATGCTGCAATACAGCAAACAATTGCGGTTATATAATAAGAAACAGTAGCTAACATTCGTCTAAAATAAGACTTTTTTTAGCAACTTTTTAGAAATCAAATTTATAACTAAATCCACCTAAAACTTGAAACCCTTGAACATTGAAATTACTGAATCGTTGATAGTCTGAATTTAGCACATTGTTCATTTTTACAAAGGCTGTAAACTTATCATTAAAATGATATCCTCCATTTAGATTCACATCTACAAAAGATTTTAAGGTAACTGTTTTACTAACAGCAGAAGGATACACTCCACTATATTCAATGTCTTTTCTGTCAGAAACAAAGAAAACATTTGTACTAGCATACCATTTGTGTATTTTGTATTTGGCAAAAACCTCTCCTGTAAGTTGAGGCAAATTCCATGCCTCGGTTTGATTGGTCATGGTATATGAATTATACTCACCATTTGCCCCTACAACTAAGTTTCTGTTAACGTCTACCGTGATTTCTCCAGAAATTGAAAGCGTTGTGACATCGTCGTAGATATACGAAAACGAATTTCCATACTCATAGCCTAAAAGTCCAGTAGCATTTATTCCGTCAGATTTTGAATTGTTTCTTATAAATAAAGCTTTGTCATCTTCATCACTATAACTTGCCTTAATATCAAAACTAACATCTGGCGAGAATTTACCATTAAAACCACCAAAGAAATTGTATTTCATATTGGTTTGCGTAATAAATTGTGTCGGTGAAATATATGGATTTTCAGAAGCGAAATCTTTATATGTATTTGTTTTTAAATCTCCATTTGCACCAATATAAAAATTCACATAGTTGGCAACTAAAGGGTAATGGATATTTACATCTGGATAGGCATAAAGTTGGCTTATTTTGTTTTCTAAATCTGAAGTGAAATAGATTTTAGCTCCTAAATTGAAGGTGAAATCATTGTATTCAAAATTGTATTTAGGTAAAATGCCAACACTAAAGAAACTATGCTCTTGCTTTGTTGTAGTGCTATAAGATTGTGCAAACTCTCCGTTTACATAATCTATAGAAGTGTCTAAAATTAAATCGTTAAATTTTCTTCCAATTCCTTTTAATGGAATTTTAAACTGTGGGTTCAATGTAAAACGGATTTCCTTACTAGATAACCCATCAGAAAATAAGGACACATTCATTCTAGCTGAGTTCATGTAAAAGTCTTCGAAAACAAGTTCTCCATCAACTTCTATATTGGTGTACCATTGTTCTTCGTTAATTGAAGTTATGGTTGTTGGAGTAAAAGTTGTTGAACCTGGTAATCCATACCAATTATAGGTGTTCTTTTCAAAATTAGCACCAATTTTCCAGGTAAAGTAACGCTCTTCTTGTTTGTAAAATGCACCAAAATTCATGGTAGAAAAATTGCTGTTTAATGGCGTCTCATCAATACTGTTTTCTGATGATATATATTTAGCATAGACCCCAAAATCATTTTCAAAACGAGTTGCTTGGTGTAAAAAGAGTTCTATAAATGGCGTGGTATTATTACCAAAACCTGCAGCTAAATAATTGTTATACAAACGTTCTTTAACGCCCATGTTAATCCCTTTGGCAACTCCACTTTTAGGAATGAATGTTGACGCAACAGGAGCAGAAAATATTTGATATTTTAATTGCTTCTTTTTTATTTTAGCACCTAGGGTAATCTTTGGGTTCTTTTTAATTTTAAAAGCATCAGAGATGGTTGGGGTATATGAAGTTATTACTTCAATAACATCAGTTGTTATAGTGTCTTTTGCTTGGGTGTTGTTTTGGGAAAATACAATAGTACTTAGTGTACATAAGCAAAGTGTGAATACAAGTTTTCGCATTTTTAAATCTCTTTAATTGTTGTTTGGGGTTACAGATTCGTTTGTTTTTGCTTCGTTTGTTTTTATGTTCGATAACTCTTTTTGAGCATCTAAGATTACATCGTCAAACTGTTTAAAGTTTTTAATAATGTTTTCTAAAATGTATGTTGCTTGGTAAGCATCTTTTAAGCCATAATGGTTTTTAGCCATGATGATGTAGCTTTTTACACCCCAGTATTTATAGGTTGAATAATCAGCAATTAAGGTTTGAACTATTTTATTAGACGCTTTGTATTTTTTATTTTGATTTTTAAAATAGGCATTAAAGTACAAAGCTTCTGCTTTTAATTCTCCGTTTGCATTGCGCTCAACTTCGCTGTAAAATTCTTCTGCTCTAAATAAATCGTCTGTTTTAAAAGCAGAACGCGCAATAATAATTTTTGCATCAAATTCTACATTTTCATCTAGCTTGTCTTTTTGTAATACTTTTTCTGCATATGCTACCGCTTCTTTAAACAGGTTAGATTGGTAATATCCTTTCATTAAATTACTTTGTGAAAATAATATGTTTTGAGGGTAATTGGCCTCTTGCTCTAATCTAACTAATAGCGGTGTAGCGCTTGTCCAATCTTCTTTTTCTAAATAGATCTGAGACAACTTGTTCAACGCTTCTTCACTAAATTCACTTTGATTTTGATCTACAACATAGGTGTAGTAGGTAGCCGCTTTCTCATGCTGATTTGTTTTAGATAGCAATTGTGCTAAGTAAAAATTGGCTTTTAAAGCATGTAGCCCATTTGAGTGGTTATTTACGTATTTAGTAAAACCTTCAATAGCTTTTTCAGTGTTGTTCTCTAAAAACTTGTTTTCCGCAGATTCATAAGCAGCATTGTCAATATCTCCATTTGTTACTTTAACAAAGCTGATGTTCTTAGCCCATGCAGCATACACATCTACTTGTCCTAAATCGATATATACGTTTTTGGCATTTGTAACGGCTTCCTTAGCTTCGTTTGAATTTGGATAAGAGCTTACGATTTTTTTGAATTTAGCCAATGCTTGTGTGTTCTCATTATCGTTATAATACACCAATCCTTGACGTAATAAGGCTCTTGGAATGTAGGAACTCCTTTTGTATTTAGAGGTAAGTTTGTTAAATGTTTTGTGCGCTTCTGAATTGTTTTTTGTTGCAACATATGTATTTGCTAATTGAAACAATGCATCGTCTTGTAAGCTTGTGTATTCGTAATCGGCGACCAATTCTTTTAAATTGTCAATCTTCTTCGTATTATCCCCTAAAAAACCAAAACTGATGGCTTTTTGATATACTGCATAATCAGAACCTACACCTAAATTATCAATTACCTTATCATAAGCGGTAATCGCATTCGCATATTTTTTAGTTACAAAATAACAATCTGCTAATCTAATATTGGCATCATCTAATAATGCATTGTCTTCTTTTGCCTTAGATGCAAAAGCACTAAATGAGTTTGCAGCGTTGTCATAGTCTTTTAATTTAAAATGACTGTAGGCGATATTGTAGTTAATGTTATTGTATTCTTCAATTTTTGAAGCTCCAGATGCTCGTTTAAAATCAGTAAATCCGTCAAGGGATTTTTGGAAATTTGAGTTTTGAAAATCTGTTTCAGCTTTCCAGTACATTGCAGAAACTTTAATAGTATTGTCTTCTGATTTTGTAGCTATTTCAAAATATGGGTATGCTTCTACTAGCTTTTTTAAATTGTATAACTGAACGCCTCTATAGAATGAAACATCTTTTATAAGCTTTCTATTTTCTTTGCTTCTTTTCTTCTCTAAATAATTTAAAGCCCCTTGGTAATCTTGCTGAAATAAATATGAGGTAACCACCAATTGATTAATTTCTTGGTAATAGGTTGATTTAGGATATGCCGTTAAAAAATCTTGCAATACTTCTGCAACACTTTTATATGGGTTTCCTTCTTCGTAACTTAATTTGGCATAATTTAAAAAAGCATCTTCTTTAATTTTTAAGTCAAAATCCATTTCACTTGCACTTTTAAATGCGTTTAAAGCTTCTGGTTTTCTTTCTAAATATAAGTAGCTTTCTGCTAAATGATAATAGGCATTTTGCGAAACATTATTTTGGTCTCCAATAATTCTATTGAAATTCTTTACCGCATTTTCGAAATCATTTTGCTTGTAATAGGTGTATCCTAGCTGGTAATAATCTGTGTTATTCCATTTGCCACGTTTTCCTTTGTATGCTCTTAAATAGGGTAAGGCTTCATTGTACTTCTTTATATTAAAGTAACTTTCTCCAACAATTTTAGAAATATCAGAAAAATTCTTGTGCTTTTTATTTACCAATAGTTTTTTCCCTATTTCAATACACTTATCAAAGCGACCATCTTTAAAACTAATATCAAGTAAATAATAAGTTGCTTCATTTTTGTAAGATGCTTGCTTTGCAATTTCCGTTAAATGAATTTCTGCTGTGTCATAATCTGCTTGTTTATAGGCGATAAACCCATAGTAATATCTTGAGTCGTTTCCGTAACGTGCATCATTAATTAGTGGTAAGAATTTTTTTCTTGCTAATTTTAAGTTTCCGGTAGTTAACATTGCATAGCCCATTTTAAAATCGAGCTCTTTTTTATTCTCAGTAGATAGCACATTTCTATTTACTTTAGCATACCACTTTAATGCATACGAAGCTTTTTTGTTTGAGAAATAATAATTTCCAACATTTAAAAAGGCTTTTTCTTTTTTGTTACTATTCGGATTATTGGCAACAAAATTTAAAACCATCTTATCTGCTTCTGTCTGATTTAGTTTAATAGCACACATTGCTGTGAAATATTCAGAGTCTGATTTTAAATTTGAGTTTATAGCCATTTTTTGAGCCACTTCGCTAAATGTTTTTTGAGCAGCAGCATAGGCTTTATTATTGTACAGTTTTACAGCGTGATTATAGGCCGTAAAACTATTGGCATTCATTTCGGTTTGTTGTGCCGAAATAAAATTTGTGCTTATAGAAATAATGGTTAATAAAGCGAAGTTTTTAAAAAAGCGAATGTTCATTTTGTGCTAGGGTTTTGGGCTATTTGAAAACTATAACGCAGTTTTTTTTATTTTGTTTGATATAAAATTAAAAAAGGAGCTATGGTCTAAAAGTCCAAAGGTAAAAATTGTGGAAGATTAAATGGGGTATTATATAAGTAAACTCTCAAAAAATGATCCGTTCAAATGAAATTCAAAATGAACGATGCTGATTTGAATTATTTTATGTTTTTTTTGATCAAAAAAGAAACAAAGTCAATAGTTTGTTTTGATGTTTATTTGGTATAGTTTTGTAGAAACTACTTTCTTATGGCAGAAGCAATAGTACATTTAGAGGATGCAGATATTTATCAAAGAGAAAATTTAGTGCTTTCTAAAGTTAATTTAAGGATTGATAAAGGTGATTTTTTCTATTTAATAGGAAAAACAGGCAGCGGAAAAAGTAGTTTGATGAAAACGCTTTATGGAGATTTAATATTGAAAAATGGTAAAGGAGCCATAGTAGACTTTGATTTAAGAAAATTAAAAGAAAAAGACATTCCTTTTTTAAGAAGAAAAATCGGAATTGTTTTTCAAGATTTCAAATTGTTAAATGATAGAACTGTATTTGATAATTTATTATTTGTTTTAAAAGCTACAGGTTGGAAAGACAAAGAGAAAATGACTGCTAAAATTTATGAAGTCTTAGATAAGGTAGACATGAAAACCAAAGACTACAAAAAACCGTTCGAGCTTTCTGGAGGAGAGCAACAACGTATTGCTATTGCTAGAGCATTATTAAACGATCCTGAATTAATTTTGGCAGATGAGCCAACAGGAAATTTAGATCCTAAAACATCTTTAGAGGTAATGCAATTGTTAAATGAAATTCACCAAAGTGGAAAGTCGATTTTAATGGCAACCCATGATTATGCGTTGATTGTAAAGTTTAAACAGAAAACAATTAAGTGTGAAGGTGGAGAGTTGTTTGAAGTTGTACAGCAGGCTACTATTTAAAAATAATATCCATAATTTTTTTAGCTGATAGACTTGGGCTAAATGGTGTTAGTTTCTCTTTCCTTTTTTCGATGTCAGCTTCAGAAAACTCTTTAGAAAATAAGATTTCTGTCTTGTGTAGCATTTGTTCTTTCGTATTTGCTAATTCGCACAAATTTTCTAATCCAGTATCAGCAATCATTTTAGTATTTGCGATGATGAATTTTCCTTGAGATAGCGCATTGAGTAACTTTAATTTTATACCTGTTTGTTGGAATGTTACTAAGGTGTTTATATGCGCTTGTTTGAATAGGTTTTCTAATTCTTCTTGATTGTTGATCGTTTCAAAACTGATGTTTTGATGTTTGTTTATTTCATTGATAATGGGCAATTTGTTGCTGCTTGCAATAACTAATTTAAACGAACTGTTTTTGTAAACATCAATTAAAAACAATGCGGCTTTTATATTGTCAGATATTCTTAAATCTCCATGATACAGAATAAAATTTCCTTTCCTAGAATGATTTTTTATGTTTTTTGCATCATGAAATGCAGGAATGTAAGCACATATTTCACCATATGTTGATTCGAAATATTCCTGTTCAAAAGGAGAAATTGAAAAAATCCCATCCACCTTGTTTAAGATGGCCTCATATTTCTTGAGTTTAAAAGATTCTACCAAATAGAATATTTTCCTGAAAACATTGGACTCGCTTTTAGCCAATCCTTTAAAATAATCATGTTCAATATTATGAGTTCTTATGTATACTTTAGAATTGAATGCCGTTTTTGTAAGTGGAAACGTAGTATGCAATCCTTCAAATAAAATAGGGGCTTCAATCTTTTTTAATTGGTCAATTAATAACTGATTTCCTCTGTTTTTTGTTATGTATGGAATGGAAGAAAATACGCTTTTTATTTTCGAAGCCCTTTTGTAATAAAAAACTGTTTCACAATATTTTTCTAATTCTATTTGTTGCGGTCTGTCATATTCAAAACAATGCAAATAAATTTTAATACCTAATCTGTCTAGTTCTTTAATTTTATAAAAAACATCAATTACTCCACCGTAATTTGGAGGATATGGAATATTAAAAGAAACAATATGAAGTTGATTGCTATTTGGCATTTTTATATATTGAAATTAACGTTGTTTCTTCATGTTCCCAGTTCAATATCTTTTTTGCATTGATAATTTCTTCTGAATGCTTTTTTAAAGAGAAATCTTGAATCTGTTTGGCTAATAATTTTGGATCTCTTATTATTACAACTTCTCCAAATTTATGGGTGTCAATGATCTTTTTCATCTCGGGTAAATTAGAAACCAAAACGGGAATTTCTGCATGTAAATAATCAAATATTTTATTGGGTAAAGCAAATCTATAGTTCAAGCCCAAATCTTCTTCTAGAGAAATGCCAATATCTGCAAGTGGTGTTAGTTGTTGCAATTCTAATGGAGATAGTTTTCCTAAGAAATACACCTTGTTGGTTGTGTCTAATTCTAAAGATTGCTGCTTTAAATCCTTAAGAATATCTCCAGCCCCAATAATTACTAACAGGTAATTTTCAAGATATTGCATGGTGTCAATTATCAATTCTAAACCTCTACCAATATTAACTGACCCTTGATAGATTATGATTTTTTTTTCGTTTGTAGAAAAAGGGAAAATCCCTGATGTAATGCTTTTGGTTCTTGGTACGTTTCTTATGGTTTCAAAAGAAATCGAGTATTTGTTTGTATAGTATTCAGCAATTGAATTACTAACGGTATAACAGTTTTTTAAATTTGGAAGAATTCTTTTTTCGATACCCGTCCAAATGTTTTTGATTTTGGGTCTATCAACCAATTCAGGAATTTCAGTAAACAACTCATGACTGTCATAAATAAGTACTTTTGATTGTAATTTACTTACCAAGTAATTTGGCAATAGCGAATCTAAATCATTTGATACTAACAGATCTTTTTTAAGAAAAAGTAATTTTAAAAAAAGGCGAATATTAAATTCGGCATAAAACAAGAAGCCTTTGTTAAAAAGCAAACGCATTCTTTGCGTTTTATATTTTCTTGAAATTGGAGTACTGGTTTCTAACCTTCGTCCAATAAGCGTAACAATGTAATTATTATTGTAAAGAGTATCGCAAATCTTGGCAACCCGTTGGTCGGTTGAAAGGTCATTGGTAACGGATACAATAATGTTTTTCAAGAAAAATGCTTTTAACGCAAGATATAAAAAAACCCGTTCCAAATAAATGAAACGGGAAAATTGCTATGAAAAAGAATAATACTGGAATACACCAGTATTAGCCACAAATGTATAGGATTTATTGGGTTCTTCCAAATATTTTAGGTGAAATACACTATTTATAATGCCAATAGCTTGATTTTTAGGATAAAAAAACCCGCTCCAAATAAATGGAGCGGGAAAATTGCTATGAAAAAGAATGATAAGAAAACTCTTATCAATTATATAGACGTACTAGCGCCTTAAAAATTACAGTATCTACCCTCTTTTAACATTTATTTAAGTTTGTCAGCATGCAATTGCCTTAATTTATGAAGCTTTGGTGTAATTACATAACTGCAATACCCTTGTTCTGAGTTTTCCTTATAATAATTCTGATGTTCTATTCCTGCTTTATAAAAAGTAGACATCGGGCTAATTTCAGTGACTATTTTGTCTTCATAAATTTCAGATAATTGTTTAATCACCTCTTTAGAAATAGCTTCTTGATTTTCATCTTGATAAAAAATAACAGATCTGTATTGAGTACCTCTATCTGCTCCTTGTTTGTTTAAGGTTGTCGGATCGTGAGTAGTCATAAAAATGAGTATAATTTCTTCAAATGAAATGATATTCGCGTCAAAAGTGATTTCAATAACTTCTGCGTGTCCAGTTAACCCAGAACAAATTTCTCTATAGGTTGGTTCTCCAGGTACAGTTCCGCCAGCATATCCAGAAACTACTTTTTCTACGCCTCTTATTTCTTGGAATACAGCTTCTGTACACCAAAAACAACCTGCACCAACAATGGCAGTTTCAATGTTCTTATCCATTGCTATTTAAGTGTATGGAGGTTGAATTTACACAAAAGCGCAAACCACTTGGTTCTGGGCCATCAGGAAAAACATGTCCTAAATGAGCATCGCAGGTATTGCATAAAATTTCTACACGAATCATTCCATGTGTACTGTCTTTAAAATACTTCACAGCATTTTCTTTTATAGGATCCGTAAAACTTGGCCAACCACTGTTCGAGTTAAATTTTATAGTAGAATCAAATAAAGGTGTCTCACAGCAAGTACAATTGTACTTTCCGGTTTCATGAGATGAGCAAAGCGCACCTGTAAAAGCGCGATCAGTCCCTTTTAATCGCGTAATTTGATATTGCTCGTCAGTTAATTGTGCTTTCCATTCGACATCTGTTTTAATTACAGTACGGTCTGGTGTTGGGTTCCCTTTGGTCGCATACTTAATTACATCTTTCCAAGTCATATTTTATGATTTAATGTTCGATAGTTTGTCGTATAATAGGCCCTCAAATTACATAAAAAAAATGGAAATTTTATCGCTGAGGTTTTCCGTATTGAGCTGCTCATTTTATACAGTTAATTTTATGCTTGAACAGAAAACATTGTTAGGTTTTAAAAATTTCTCGACTACGTTATTAGTTTGCTGTTGAGAACCCCCCAAGAAAAGAATAGTTTTTAATACTTAAAAAATATCGTTTTTTGGAGAATGTAGACATCGTATCAAGAATTAACAATGTATTTGAAATAGTCCTGTTTTTTATGGGACTTATTTGTGGCCTGTATTTTATTTTTTTAGGCGCTAAAAAGAAAAGGCATCTACTTTTGCTCGGGCTTTTTTTATTGAGTTACAACTTCTTTTATTTGACCAATATTGCCAATAATTTTCAGATTTCTATACCAAATCCCGATCTGTTGCCAATCTATTTTTTATACCTCTCATTGCCAGTTTTTATTCTCTATATCAAACGGATTTCTATGTATGGCATTCAGAAAAAAGATTATTTATTGTTAGTGCCAGCCTTGATAGAATTTTTATACCTGTCTTATTTATGGGCGTTTAAAGACCCTACTATTATTAGAGAGACCAATGTATGGGTATTTTATATTTTAGGAGCCTTTGTGTTTAATACCATATTGGCATTGGTGGTTATTTATTATTTGGTAAAACATTTAAGAAATAAGAAGAAAATGTATACCTACCAAGGAAAAGTACAATTGCAGTGGGCACGTAATGTGGTAATTACTGTGGTTGGTTCTTTAATATTGTTAGCCAATCTTCGCTATTTGGGATACACCAAACAGGTTTTTATCATCAACCATACCTATGATTTTTTTATGCTGTCTTCTGTCATCTTTTTTGGTTTTATAACAAGAAACACCACCTGTTTTACCAAAAGTATTGACGATTGTACACTCACAAAAGTGGAATCGTATGAAATTCGACAAAAAATTCAAGACTACTTAACACAATCTGAACACTATTGCCAAAAAGATTTTACCATTTTACAATTGTATGATGCTACTCAAATAAGTCCGCATAAAATATCTACAGTATTGAATTTATTAGAAAGTAAAAATTTTAACAGCTACATCAATGGCTTTCGAGTAGAAAAAATAAAAGAAAATTTAAAGAATGAACAGTATCAAAAATACACCATAGATGCTATTGGTTCAGAAGTTGGTTTTAATTCTAAATCTGTTTTTTACCGAGAATTTAAAAAACATACAGGCCAAACACCCTTCGAATACCGCAAACTAATTTTGCAAGAAGCAGCTGTTGTAAAGGCAAGTTAATGCAATATAAAACCCTACTTATTTTTTTTAGTACTACGCTATGAGTTTTTCGAGATTTCTTTTAAAGTCATACATGTAAAAGTACTTACCCAGTAAAAACAGGATGTGTAGCGCCAATGTCACTTCTTTTACGCAAAAATTGTCAGGTGCAAATTTGTTCACATTTCTAAAATGTGAACAAATTTGGAGGCAAATTCAAAGTCTAGAGCATAAAATACAAGTAATTTTAATTTCGATTCAATTCGGCTTTCATTGTAAGGCTGCAAGTACGCTATTTCTAACATTCAAAATAAATAGCGATATGTACATCTTAATTATAAGTATCATGAATAAAAATAGACGCTCTAAACACCATTCCCCTGTTTTTTTTAAATGGACGCACAAAAGCATTTTTGAAACGGTGCTTATAGTACTTCTTTTTTCTGTACTAATTCTAGAGAAAAGTAAACAGCGGAGGGTTTTAAATAACGTATATGTAGACTTCAAAGTGCAACAAGAAGTCCCTTATTTGTTAGGGTTGATTCTAGAACAGGGACAATATCCAGCAGAAACCTATTCGGTGTTTTCTCATGGTAGATCCGGTCAGCTTTTTATTGAAGGAGCATGGTTAGAAGCTCCCCAAATAGCAGCGTTTTTTAAGGGAGAAATAGGGAGTGCCAAAAACCTACATATATATGGTTGCGAATTTGCCAAAGGCAAAAAAGGAAGAGCAGCTGTGGCCTATTTAAAAGAAACCTTAAGGGTAGAAATTGCGGCTTCTACAAATAGTACGGGGCAAGATGGAGATTGGGTATTGGAAGTACAAACCAAAGAACAACCTGTAAAAACCCTTGCTTTTGCAACACTACAAATCACCTTACAAGATTCAGACAACGATGGCGTAAATGATAACCTAGATATAGACGATGATAA
>MAAC01016856.1_pt1 | contig 27314 bp, 29 predicted proteins | sample 1115981 | NCBI WGS metagenome assembly MAAC01 (sample SAMN04961126, study PRJNA320927) | seawater metagenome | isolation source: sample BD02T64 sea water enriched with oil for 64 days | place: USA:Gulf of Mexico | collected 2013-07-27
TTGCAGGGCGGTAGAATTTTTCTATTGCCCTTTTTTAAATTAAGTTCTTTAGAATGATTAATAGAAGACATATTAGAGTCAAAGTAATGCAATCAGTTTATGCAATGATAACTTCAAAAACTGATGATTTAGTAAGAGAAGAAAAATTCTTAAAACATAGCATTCAAAAACTGTTAGACTTGTATGTTTTACAGCTGCAAATAATAGTAGAAGTACAGCAATTGGCTGCTCAGAAAATAGAAATATCTAAAAAGAAACATCTAGCAACTAAAGAAGAATTAAATCCAAATACTAAGTTTATTGAAAATGAAGCGATACTAAATTTAGTAAATAGTACTTCATTTGTTACTTTTAAAAATGATAACAACATCAATAACTGGAAGTTAGATGATGAGTACATTAAAATTATCTGGAATAAACTTGAAAAAAGTGATTTGTATAAGAGCTATGTAAGTACTACAGAATCTTCTTTTAAAGAGGATAAGAATTTCCTGCAAGATTTTTTCAAAAAAATTATTGCTCCTGAAGAAAAGTTAGCTGAATATTATGAAGATCAAAATATTAGTTGGTTAGATGATATTCCGTTTGTAAATACTTGGATTGTAAGAACTTTAAGTAAATTGAAGCAACATAAAATTTTTGTTTTAGACAGGCTGTATAAAAATGATGATGATCAAAAATTTGTGCTAGAATTATTTAGAAAAGTAATTTTACATCATACTTCTTACGAAGAAGAAATAAGTAAAAAAACACCTAACTGGGAAGCAGATAGAATTGCAGATATTGATATGATATTAATAAAAATGGCAATTACTGAGTTTTTAAAATTCCCATCTATACCTGTTAGAGTAACAATTAATGAATATATAGAAATATCTAAAGATTACTCAACAAATAAAAGTGGGTATTTCATTAATGGAGTGTTAGATAAATTGTCTAGAGAATTTACAAGTGATAAAAGACTTAATAAAATAGGTAGAGGATTATTATAAATTCTTACTTTTACCTAAAATATTTTTAAAATGAAGAAAATTATAATTTTTAGTTTGGTTGCTTCTTTAGGATTTTTAATTTCTTGTAAAGAGGGTAATCCATCAGCAAAAGTTGATAAAACAAAATTAGAGGAAGCTAGAAAAAGAGATAATGATATTAGTAAAGGTGCACCAGTTGTTCAGTTTGATAAAACTGTATATGATTTTGGTACCGTTACTGATGGAGAAATAATTGAAACTACATTTACATTAACCAATGTTGGTAAATCAGCATTGATTATTACTGATGCTAAAACTACATGTGGTTGTACTGTTCCTACTTGGCCAAAAGACAAACCAATTATGCCAGGAGAATCTACTGAAATTAAAGTGAAGTTTAACACTGCAGGAAAAGGAGGAGGAAGACAATCTAAAGATGTTACTTTATTTACTAATACTGCAGTTGGTAGAGAAGTTTTAAAATTAAAAGGAATAGTAAATAGAAAAGCGAATAGCTAAAAGATAAAATAAAGATATGTTTTTACAAGCAAGTACAAGTGGATTAGGTAGTATGTTACCATTTTTAGCAATGATAGTTGTAATCTATTTTTTTATGATTAGACCACAAATGGCTAAACAAAAAAAAGAGAAAAAATTTCAAGCCGAAATTAAAAAAGGAACTAGAGTAATTACTAGTAGCGGAATTCATGGTAAAATAGTTGAAGTAAACGAAAACGACAATACAATTACAATTGAAACGGGAGCAGGAAAAATAAAGTTTGAAAAAGTAGCAATTTCTATGGAACTTACTAATAAGTTAAATGCACCAGCAGTAGTAAAGAAATAATTTTCAATAAAATGACAATAAAAAAGAGAGCAATTTGCTCTCTTTTTTATTGAATATAATTTAGCATCGTTGTGTTTTTAAAAAGCTTTACGTAGCTTGCATGTAATTCAGTACATCTATGATCAAAAGAAAAAATCAAAATAAAATTCCGAAAGCATTTTCAATTGCATTGCTTTTTGCTGTGCTGTTTTGGTTGTTGATTAAAATGTCAAAAGAGTATAAGACAATTATTTCTTTTCCTGTAGAATATGTAAATATTCCACAAAATAAACTTATCCAGAAAGAACCTTTGCATCAAATAGATATTCAAATAAAGGCAACAGGATTTAGGTTGTTTGGTTTGAGTTTAATGAAAACCGAAATTCAGTTAGATGCTAGAAGATTGCAGCGAAAATCAGGTTCTGATTATTATTTTTTATTGCAAAATCAAAAGATTGACATTCAGGATCAGATTACAAACAAGTATTTGATTGATCAAATAGTTCAAGACACTATCTATTTAAATTTAGGAACACTTACTTCTAAAAAGGTTCCAGTTTCGGGCGATTTTAATTTGTCGTATAAACTAGGGTATCATTTAATAGAAACTATTAAAATAACTCCAGATTCAATTTTGGTTTCTGGGCCAGAAGAACAGATTGATACGTTGCAAAGAATGTATTTGAAGCGGTTTGTAAAAGAAAATATATCTGAGGCAATAGAAACAACGCTAAAAATTAAAGAGTCTACAAATGCTATTAAATTTAGTGTTAAAGAAGTAACTATTTATGGCGAAGTAGATCGGTTTACTGAAGGAGCATTAAATTTATCTTTTGAAATTATAAACTTGCCAGATTCTGTTTCTGTAAATACATTTCCAGCAACGATAAAAGTAGTGTTTCAAGTAGGGTTAAATAATTTTAAGAAAGTAAATTCTTCTTCCTTTAAAATTGTATGTGATTATCAACAATCTATCAATAATAATTTAAACTACTTAATTCCAAGAGTGATTTTTAAACCAGATTTTGTTACTTCTGTAAAGCTAACTCCGGCTAAAGTAGAATTCTTAATACAGCGGTAATGGTAGTAGGTTTAACTGGCGGGATAGGAAGTGGTAAATCAACAGTTTTAGAGCGTTTTAACACTCTAGGGAACATTGCGGTTTATAATGCTGATGTTGAAGCTAAAAAGTTAATGAACACCTCTGCAGTGATTAAATCAAAATTAATTCACTTGTTTGGAAAAGAAGCTTATAATGATGATCAATTAAACAGGTCTTATATTTCAGGTATCGTATTTACTGATAAAGAAAAATTAAAGGACTTGAATGCAATTGTTCATCCAGAAGTGTACAAGCACTTACATTCTTTTATTAAAGAGAATCAATCAAAAGATTATGTGCTGTATGAAAATGCAATTTTGTTTGAGAACAATAGCGATGTCTTCTGTGATTATATTATCACTGTTATTGTGAATGAAAAGAGTAGAATTGAAAGGGTAATTGCTAGAGATCATGTTTCTGAAAAAGAAGTTAAAGAAAGAATAGGTAATCAATGGATCGATGCAAAGAAAGCACTATTATCTAATTATATTGTAATTAATGAAAATTCAAAAACACTTGACACTCAAATCATTAAGATTCATAATAATTTAACAAAAAAGAAACCTTCAATTTAGAAATATTCATATTTTTTCTTAAAAAATTCTTAAAATCTTAGTAATATTGTTAATAATCGTTAAAAACGTTAATTAACACGTATTAAAGGTATATTTTTGAATAATGGGAAAGAAAATGTTTGTCCTTATTGTAGCGTTAATGAGCTTTTCTTTAATCGGAATTGTGACTGTTCAGGTATACTGGATTGGCAATGCTGTTGAAGCTAAAAGGAAACAATTTAAGAATGATGTAAAGAAATCTTTAGCAAGAACGTCAGAAAAAATTAGTGAAAAAGAATTTGCTGTTTTTAAAAATACTTTTGAACCTTTATTAGAAGATTACCGAAATAAAACATCTGCAGAATTAGATCAAATAATCTTGCAACAAATGGATACTCTTGGTAAAATTAGTAGTTCAATTAGTTTAAGTATTTTAAAGAAAACATTTAAGCTTCCAAGTAACTTAGTAGATATTGATAGTCTTGAGTTTACAACAGTTACGGCTAAAGAATCTACTTTTGTATTAAGCCCAAATGAAGTAGATTTTAAAGGGAATGCAACTAGTAAAACCACAACTAAAATAAAAAGATATAGAGATATTGAAGAGCAGTACTTTTTAAAAGCACTTCAAGCATTTCAGGCATTAACCCCGATTCATAAAAGAATTAGTAACAGAGAATTAAATGCTATTCTAAAAGATGAGTTTTTTAAAAAAGGAATCGATATTGATTATAAGTATGGAGTTTATAGTGAGGACAGATATTTAACCAACTTAAAATCTGGGTATTTTACGATTAATAAAGACAATAGCATGTTCTACCCTTTGTTTAAAAACGACAATGGTGAAAGTGAATTTAAGCTATATGTTACGTTTCCAAATCAAACAGAACATATTTTAGCTGACATTTCGAATATATTATTACTGTCAGTATTTTTTATATTTATCATAATAGTAGCTTTTTCTAGTTCATTGTATCAATTAGTAAGACAAAAAAAGATATCAGAAATAAAAACTGATTTTATCAATAATATGACGCATGAGTTTAAGACACCTATTGCTACCATAAATTTAGCCTTAGATGCAATTAAAAACCCACGTATTATCAATGATAATGAAAAGGTGAAAAGGTATGTAAAAATGATTCGTGAAGAAAACAAACGAATGCATGGGCAAGTTGAAAACGTCTTAAGAATATCTAGATTGGAAAAAAACCAATTAGAAATTAGTAAGGTCTCCATCGATATGAGCGACATAGTTGAAGAAGCAATTTCTCATGTAGATCTATTGGTGAAAAATCAAGAAGGAAACATTACAACACACTTACATGCTTTGCAATCTGAAGTTTTAGGGAATCATCTACATCTGACGAATGTAATAGTTAATATGTTAGAAAACGCGTTGAAATATTCAAATAACAAACCAAATATTGAAGTATTTACAGAAAGCACATCTAAATTTTTTGTTATAAAAATTAAAGATGATGGAATTGGAATGGGTAAAAGTGCACAAAAGTATGTTTTTAATAAGTTTTACAGAGAGCATAAAGGAAATGTGCATAACGTAAAAGGTCATGGCTTAGGTTTGGCTTATGTCAAAGAAATAATAGAAAATCACCAAGGAACGGTTTTTGTTGAAAGTGAAAAAGGTAAAGGAAGTACGTTTACAGTAAAAATACCATTAATTTAAAAAAAACATTATATTATTATGGGAAGTAAAAAAATATTATTAGTAGAAGATGATCCAAATTTTGGAACTGTTTTAAAAGATTATTTAGCATTACATGATTATAATGTTACACATGCAAAAGATGGAATAGAAGGATTAATCGAATTTAAAAATGGTGATTTTGATCTTTGCATACTAGACGTTATGATGCCACGTAAAGATGGTTTCTCTTTAGCAACTGATATTAGGTCTACAAACAAAGAAATTCCGATTGTCTTTTTAACTGCTAAAACCATGAAAGAAGATGTTTTAAGAGGGTATCAAGTTGGTGCGGATGATTATTTGAATAAACCGTTCGATTCTGAAGTGTTGTTGTTTAAAATTAAGGCTATTTTACAACGTAAAGAATCTGATGTTAATAAAGAATCTGATGAATTTGAATTTAACATTGGTAAGTTTTTCTTCAATTCAAAATTGAGACACTTATCTTATAATGAAGAGGAAAATCAAAAGTTATCTCCAAAAGAAAGTAAACTTTTAAAAATGTTAGCTGTTCATAAAAATGATTTAATGCCTAGAGAATTGGCATTGACAAAAATTTGGAGAGATGACAATTACTTTACATCTAGAAGTATGGATGTGTACATTGCTAAATTACGTAAATACCTAAAAAAAGATGAGAATGTAGAAATACTTAATATTCACGGAGAAGGGTTTAGATTGGTAGAAAAGTAAACAACATATACTTCGCATAATAAAAAAAGCTCAATTATTTTTAATTGGGCTTTTTTAGTAACTTTGATTTAAGTAAAATAAAAGTTAAAATGGCAGAATTTATTAAAATTTATGAGGAGAATCCAAATCCAAAGGAAATTCAAAAAATTGTAAATTTTTTAAAAAGGGGTGGATTGATAATATATCCTACAGACACTGTTTATGGATTGGGATGTGATTTTACCAATGCCAAGGCGTTAGAGAAAATTGCTAGAATTAAAGGAGTGAAATTAGAGAAATCTAATTTTTCATTTATTTGTAACGATTTAAGCCACTTGTCTGATTATGTAAAGCAAATAGATACTCCAACTTTTAAAATTTTAAAAAGAGCCCTACCAGGTCCTTACACCTTTATTTTACCAGGAAGCACTACATTACCTAAAGTATTTAAAAAGAAAAAAACTGTAGGAATTCGTGTGCCTGATAATGCTATTGCAAGAATTTTGGTTGAAACTTTGGGCAATCCAATTGTGTCAACTTCTATTCATGATGATGATGATGTAATTGAATACACTACAGATCCTGAATTGATTTACGAAAAATGGAAGGGTATTGTAGATGTTGTTATTGATGGTGGTTATGGAGATAATGAAGCTTCTACAGTAATAGATTTAACAGACTCTGAACCTATTGTGATTAGAGAAGGAAAAGGGAGTTTAGATGTTTTGTAATTGTTAAAGATTCAGAATTCCAAAGTTCCAGGGATGCCCCATGTTACTTTAGATTTTTAAATTTCTTTCTTTTTAAGAAAAAGTATTGCCAGACAATACTAGTGTGAAGATTGTAATCAGATTTTTTTTGTAGTCTTTTACGTTTTTTTAAAAAGGTATTAAAATTTCTATAGAAGCTAAAATGTGCTTTAACAATAGCCCAAGTATGTATTGGTCTTAGCTCAATCATAAATTTAACTCCTGCAATTCCATCTAAAACTAATCGAGAAAAAATTACAAACAAAAACCATTGTCTGGGTACATTCTTAACCACATTTAATAAACTATTTCTAAAATTCAAAAATGTTTTATGAGGATTTGTTTCTTGTAAAGTTGCACCACCAACATGATACACAGTGGATGCCCCAACATATTTTATAGTATATCCTTCATTTTGTATACGCCAGCATAAATCAATTTCTTCTTGATGAGCAAAGTAATCTTCATCAAAACCATTTAATTTGTGATATACTTTAGAGCGAATAAACAAACAAGCTCCAGAAGCCCAAAAAATATTAGTAACATCATTAAACTGTCCGGTATCGGTTTCTAAATGGTTAAAGACTCTTCCTCTGCAATATGGATAACCAAATAAATCTACAAAACCACCAGCAGCTCCAGCATATTCAAACTTCGTTTTCTCTTTGAAGTCTAATAATTTTGGTTGAATGATAGCTGTATTTTCTTCTTTTTTAAAGAGATCAATAACTGGAGTTAACCAATTTTCTGTAACCTCTATATCTGAGTTTAATAAACAATAAATATCTGCATCTACTTGTTGTAAAGCATCGTTATACCCCTTTGCATACCCACCATTAACTGCATTTTCTATAATCTGAATTGAAGGGTAAAACTCTTTGATAAATTTTATAGAAGAATCTGTAGATGCATTGTCAGCTACATAAATACTTGCTTCTTCTGAACTAAAATTCACAATAGAAGGCAAGAATTGTTCAAGCAATTTTTGTCCGTTCCAGTTTAATATGACGATAGCAGTTTTCAAGATTGCAAATCTACGTTTAAAAAGTGAATTGGATTGATAACAGTTTGTTAATTTGATTATCGGTAATTGGGAATGTCTTTTAAGAAAACATAGGTTTCGTTTTCAAAATCCATTTTACAATAATAATGCTCCATTCCATTAGTAAGTACTAGGTAATTAGCTTTTAACTTTAAATTATATCTAGCAATTTGATCAAAAGTGGCCTGAGAAATTTTAATGTGAGGAGCTTTACATTCTACAATAATATCTGGATTTCCTTCTTTGTTAAATATAACAATGTCCGTTCTTTTTTTTCGATTATTTATGATTAGCTGTTTTTCTAAAGCGATTAAAGAAACAGGATAATTTTTGTCTTTAATTAAAAACTGTACATAATGCTGACGAACCCATTCTTCTGGAGTTAAAACAAAATATTTTTTTCTCAGATTATCAAAAATAAGCGTATGTTTTTCGTTACTTTTGAGTTTGAAAGAATAGGAAGGGAGATTGAGTTTTTGCATCAATCAAAAGTAAGAAAATGAACGAAATAAATACCATAGTAACAAACATTAAAAAAGGCATTGTAAAACCCATTTATTTTTTAATGGGAGAAGAGCCTTATTATATTGATAAGATTTCTGAGTTTATAGAAAAAACAGTTTTAGATGAAGCCGAAAAAGGATTCAATCAAGTTGTTATGTACGGCAGAGATGTTTCTATAGAAGAAATTACTTCTTCAGCTAAGCGCTATCCTATGATGGCAGAAAAGCAGGTTATTATTGTAAAAGAAGCCCAAGACTTAAGTAGAACTATAGAGAAATTACTTTCGTATGCAGAAAACCCGCAACCAACAACAGTTTTAGTAATTAACTACAAATATAAAAAGTTAGATAAGCGTAAGAAACTTTATAAAGCCATTGAAAAATCGGGAGTACTTTTTGAAAGTAAAAAATTATATGACAATCAGGTTTCTGACTGGATTCGTAGAGTTTTAAGTGGTAAAAATTATAAGATAGAAGCAAAAGCAGCTCAAATGTTGGTAGAGTTTTTAGGAACCGATTTGAGTAAGATAAACAATGAGCTGGATAAACTAATCACTATTTTGCCAGAGAATTCTATTATCTCTCCAGAAGATATTGAGAAAAATATTGGAATTTCAAAAGATTTTAACAATTTCGAATTGCGTAAAGCAGTTGGAGAAAAGCAAATTGTAAGAGCAAATAGAATTATTAATTATTTTGCAGAGAACCCTAAGAATAATCCTTTAGTAATGACAATATCATTGTTAAATAGTTTCTTTACACAGTTATTACAATATCATGGATTAGAAACTAAAGATAAATTTAGTGTGGCTAAATCTTTAGGAGTCAACCCTTATTTTGTTGGTGATTATGCTACTGCTGCCAGAGTATATCCAATGCGTAAAGTTTCACAAATTATTGGTTTAATAAGAGAAGCAGACTTAAAAAGTAAAGGTGTTGGGGCTAACGGAATGCCACAATCTGATATTTTAAAAGAGTTACTTTTTAAGATTATGCATTAACGTATCTAAATACAGACAATCAATTACCAATCCAGGAAATCTTCATTGTTTGATAGAAGGGTGAACCTATCCTAACTTTTAACTTTAATTGGGGTCTAATATTATTTCCTTTATTATGAAGGGTTTTTATCATAAAAAAGCCGAGCAATTTGCTCGGCTTTTAAAAGTCTTAGTGTTCAGAAATCTTATTTCTTACTTGGCGGCGTTACAGGTTTGTCTACCACCAATCTGTTTTCTCTATTTGCAATCTCCCAAGCTGTATGAAAAACCAAACGAGATCTGTTCTCTAGCAAGTCGTAATTGATTTTATCAGGAGTATCTGTATGTTTGTGGTAATCTTCGTGCGTTCCATTAAAATAAAAGATAATTGGCACATTGTATTTTGCAAAGTTATAATGATCAGATCTGTAGTAAAAACGATTTGGATCTTTCTCGTCATTATATTTGTAATCTAAAGAAATGTTTGTGTATTTAGAGTTCATTTTTTCAGATAAATCATGCAATTCAGTACTTAATTTATCAGCTCCAATTAAATAGACAAAGTTAGGATTGTCTTTATGTCTAGCGTCAATTCTACCGACCATATCAATATTTAAATCAACGACAGTATTTGCAATAGGAAAAATTGGATTTTCAACATAATATTGGGAACCTAATAGGCCTTTTTCTTCACCTGTTACATGTAAGAATAAGATAGAACGTTTTGGACCATTGCCATCTTTTGTAGCCTTTTGAAAAGCTTCAGCGATTTCTAAAATTGCCACAGTTCCAGAACCATCATCATCGGCTCCGTTATAAATTTTCCCGTTTTTTATTCCTTCGTGATCTAAATGTGCAGAAATAACAACAATTTCATCAGGTTTTTCAGATCCTTTGATAAAAGCAAGAACATTTTCAGATGCTTTTAATGGGGTTCTTCTATTTCTTTTATTCAAGAATTCTGCCGGAACTTCTTGGAAATAATCATCACCACCTAAGGGTGAGGCAATCCCTTGTTCAACATAAAAATTCTTTAAATATGCAACCGCTTTTTTCTGTCCTGGTTCTCCAGTATTTCTACCTTCAAACTCATCAGAAGCATAAATGAATAAATGCTTTGCTAAGTCTTTTTCTGTAATTGAAGCAGCGTATTTAGCAGCGTAATCTATATTTGAATCTAATTTTGGTGCATTTTGACTAGAACTACATGACGCAAACAGCGCTACGACACTAGCAGAGAGAATTAATTTTTTCATTGAATAAATTTTTGTTTGGTAATTGATTAGTTAAGTTGATTAAACTATAACACCAAATATAGAAAAACTAATTGTCTTTACGAATTGTAAATTGTCGTAATATTTTGTTAAAATTCAAGATTTCTTTAGGGAAAAGATCATCTAATTTATTAGTATCTATAAGCTTTTGAGTTTCTCCACTTAAAACACCATTCCCATTCATAATAATCAACTCATCTACAATTTCCAAGGCCAAATTAATTTGATGTGTAGAGATGATAATTGTTTTAGCAGTTGTTTTAACTAATTTTTTTAATAGTTGAAATATTTTAAAAGTATGATGCATGTCTAGATGTGCTGTAGGTTCATCTAAAATAATTATTTCTGTGTCTTGTGCTAAAGCTCTGGCTATTAAAACGCGTTGTAGTTGCCCATCACTAAGTTCATAAAAGCGTTTCTCTTGTAAGTGTTTTATTTCTGTTTTATCAATCGCCCAATTAATCTTGTCTAGATCTCTAGTAGATATTTTATCTACCCAATTAGTATATGGCTGCCTGCCTAATGCAATTAATTCAAAAACCGTCAACTGACTTTCTGGTAATCGCTCTGTTAAGACCAAACTCAAATTAGTTGCCAGCTCTTTATTGGAGTATTGATTTAAGTTTTTATTATTTATAAAAACTTCCCCTAACAAGGGGTTTTGAACCTTAGAAATTGTTCGTAACAACGTAGATTTCCCTATTCCGTTCTTACCTAACAACGCAATAAATTTCCCTTTTTCAAACGATAAATTTATAGCATCAGCAACAATAGTTTTTGATTTTTTATGCTGATAGCCTATCGTTAGACCTTCGGTTTTTAGGACAATATGTTTGATGTTAGTTTTCAATATTAAACGTAAATTTTCTTTTTTCTAATTAATAACCAAATAACAACTGGAGCTCCAAATAAGGAAGTAATAGCATTAATTGGTAATGTAAATTCACTTGTTGGTACTTGTGCAATAATATCGCAAACTAATAAAACGAGCGCGCCAGTTAAGGCAGTTGCGGGAATTAATATTTTATGATTTGATGTTGTAAATATTAGTTTAGCCAAATGTGGTACTGCTAAACCGATAAAGGCAATTGGTCCAGAAAAAGCAGTAATAACTCCCGTTAATAGACTTGTAATAACCAGAATAATAATTCGACTTTGTTTCACGTTAACACCTAGACTCTTAGCGTAGTTCTCTCCTAAGAGTAAACTGTTTAAGGGTTTAATAATTGTAAAAACACCCACAATTCCGAGTATATAAATAGAAAAGAAAATGGCTAGTTCGTCCCAACTTAAATTACCCAAACTTCCAAAACTCCAAAATACATATTGCTGAATTTCTTGTGCTTCGCTAAAATAAGAAAGCACGCTTATAATTGCAGAAGTAAAACTACCAAACATCAATCCAATAATTAAGATAGACATGGTGTTTCTAACTTTATTTGCAGCAATAATTACGGCTGATAACACCAAAAATGATCCTAAACTTGCAGCAATTGCAATAGCCCAGTTAGAAAAAGAGATGGATAAAAAGATTCCACCAAATAAAGAGGATCCTAAAATTAACAGTGCCACACCCAAACTTGCTCCAGAAGAAATTCCTAAAACAAACGGACCTGCTAATGGATTTCTAAACAAGGTTTGCATTAATAACCCACTAATGGATAATCCAGAACCCACCAATATTGCCGTAATTGCTTTAGGAATTCTAAAATCCAAAATAATGGTTTGCCAACTTTCTTTTACAGTTTCATCACCAATAATAATATAAAAAATATCTAAAAAAGGAATAGAAACTGAACCAAAACTAATATTTGTAAACCAGAGTACAATTACTAATAGTAGTAATAGCGTAAACTGTTTTGTGTATTTTTTTTGAGTAGCCAATCTATTTATAATCAGTTAAAAATTCAACTAATTTTCGAATTGCAATTCCTCTATGAGAAATCGCATTTTTTTCTTCTGAGGTCATTTCTGCAAAAGAAGTAGTGTATCCTTCGGGTTTAAAAATAGGATCATATCCAAAACCTTTTTCTCCGCTTTTTTCGGTTAAAATGGTTCCTTTACAAACTCCTTCAAATACAAATTGCTTATTATTTAGGTTCAATGCAACTGCCGTTCTAAACTGTGCGTTTCTGTTAGATTTGTTTTCTAACTCATCTAATAATTTTTGCATGTTTTTTTTAGAATCATTTTCTTTTCCTGCATATCGAGCCGAATATACTCCTGGCTCTCCATGTAAACTGTCAACCTCTAAACCAGTATCATCTGCAAAACAACTGTAACCAAAAGTATCGGTGATGTAATTTGCTTTCAATTTGGCATTTCCTTCTAAAGTTGTTTCAGTTTCATCTATATCATCAAAACAATTGATGTCTTTTAATGTTAACAATTGAATTGATTCAGGTAACATTTTTTGAACTTCAGTAAGCTTATTTAAATTATTGGTAGCAAAAACAATTTTCATGTAGATAGTCTGGTTTACTGCAAATGTAAACATTTATTGTTCAGATTGCACAGTGTTTATTTAATGTAAAAACATTAATTAATGTATATTGCTTGTAGAAGTAAAAACCTTGAAACTACTATAAATACTGTATAGTCGTGTAAATGTCGGGTTAAAATCAATAAAAATAATGAGCAAAAATAAAAATCTAAACTAACATTGTATGGTAAATCAAAATATACATACCATGAAACAACCAGAATTAGGAAAACGTATTTCTGAGCTAAGAAAAGAAAAAGGATTGACTCAAGAAGAGTTGGTAGAACAATGCAATATCAATGTTAGAACAATTCAAAGAATAGAAGCAGGAGAAGTAAACCCAAGAAGTTACACTGTTAAAACGATATTAAATGTTTTAGGTGTTGACTATATTGAAGATGAACAAGAAGAAAAATTAATTTTCACTGCTTCTGAAAAAAGGTGGCTAAACCTCGCTTGGATTTTTGGAATTGTATATTTTGTTATCGGGTTTATAGAAACTGCAGCAGATTTTTATCAATTTACTGGTGACGAATCGATGTTGAACACTTCAATTTATATAGTTATTAAAATAATTTCTTCAATTTCATTTGTATTCTTTTTCTTTGGTTTTTATACTGTAGCCAAAGTATATAATAATCAATTACTAAAAATAATAACACTTTTGTTAATAACGCTATTTGTAATTAGTAATGCCATAGATGTAATTAGTATGCATTTATTAGACGAAACTATTGCAATTAGAATCGTTATCGAGTGTATGGTTTTTGGAGGGTTACAATTGGTTTTTGGAATCGGAATATTACAATTAAAAAATAAGCTTGGTCAATTAGCTCAAATAACCGGAATTTTAGAAATTGCTGTTGGAGCTTCTTTAGCTACAGTAATTTTTGCTGGTTTTGGTGTGTTCTTATTAATACCAACTATTATTATTGAGATTGTTTTATTGTATAAATTAACTAGAAAGTAACATGAAGAACAGCATAAAAAGAACTCTAATTTTAATAATTATGTGTTGTGTAGTTTTTGCAACTGTACTTTATTTAGTTTTTGGAATCAATACGTCAAAAAACATTGAATTTTCACCGAGTAATATTTCAAAGAAAAAATCACATAAAATAGTTAATAAAAAACCTAAGAATATTATTGTATTTATAGCAGATGGGATGGGTTTTTCTCATTTGTCTTTAGCGATGTTAACCCATAATTCAAAAGAAAAACCTTCGGTTTTTCAAGAGTTTACTACTAAAAGCTGGCATGATCCAAGATCTTTTTTTGGTCCTATTACAGATTCTGGGGCATCAGCAACAGCAATAGCTACAGGAGCTTTAACAAACAACGGAGTTATAGGGTTAGATGAAAAAGGAAATCGAATCTCTACAGTTTTAGAAGAAGCTTCAAACCTTGATTATATTACAGGTATTGTTACTGATTCTTATATATGGGATGCTACCCCAGCAGCGTTTATTTCACATACTAAAAGCAGAAAAAATGCAAGTGATATTTTAACACAAATTGCTTCAAGTAAGTTAAATTTAATTTTTGGTGAACTTGAAGATGTTGGTGAAGAAGATGTGCCAAACAAAAAATCTACTCTTGATATTTTAGAAAAGCGATTTGTGTTACTAGATAAATTTTTAATCCTTCCAAATGAAAATCTAGCTAAAAACCCAATTGCAGCTATTTTTGCTGAAGATGAAATTCAAGATTTGGATTCATCTCCAAATCTTCCTGAATTAACAAGAATAGCGTTAAAAAAAATGGATAGTGAAAACAAACCTTTTATATTGCTCATTGAAAGTGAGGAAATGGATAGTGGATCTCATAAGAATAATATAAAAAGAGTTTTGAAAGGCATAAAGTCTATTGAAGAAACTTTAGCTTTAATTTTAACTTTTTCCAAAAAAAACAAAGAAACATTAATCTTGTTTACTTCTGATCATGAAACCGGTGGGCTTTCAATTGTAGCCAATTCAGAAAATTACCCAAGTGTTCAAACTAAATGGTCTACTAAAGATCATACAGCTTCAATTGTACCAATATTAGCTATTGGGCCTGGGTCTGAGTATTTTTCTGATATACACAGAAATTGGCAAATAGGTGTTTTACTTAAAAAATTATTATCATCAAAATAATTTGTTTACTCATGATGATACGGCTCATTCTTAAGAATGGTATATCCTCTGTAAATCTGTTCAACAATAAATAAACGAATCATCTGGTGGGAAAATGTCATTTTTGATAATGATATTTTTCCACTTGCTTTTTTATACACAGCATCAGAAAAACCATAAGGTCCGCCAATTACCAACACCAATTGCTTAATTCCTGAATTCATTTTCTTCTGTAAATACTGAGAAAATTCAATAGATGTAAAATGTTTTCCTTTATCATCTAACAAAATTAATTGATCTGTGTTTTGCAATTTCTTTAAAATCAATTCGCCCTCTTTTTCTTTTTGCTGACTTTCACTTAAGTTCTTTGCATTTTTAATATCAGGAATAACATCCAATTCAAATTTGATATAATGTTGCAAACGTTTTTGATAGACATTAATTAATTGAAGTAAGTTTTTATCATCCGTTTTTCCAATGGCCAGCAATTTGATTTTCATGTTTCTAATGTTGTCACTTCGAGTGTTATTTTCAATGGTAATTGAAAAAACGTATCGAGAAGTGAATTTTTATTTAAATCTCAATACAAATTTATTCGTTTTTTACTCATAAATTCACTTGAACTGACAAAAAGTTGAAAATCATTACTATTTTTACATCACAATAAAAATGTATGATATCAAAAGAACAGTTTGAAAAAGAATTAGAATTGATTGTTGCAAATGCAATACGGGAAGATGTTGGAGAAGGGGATCATACCTCGTTATCTTGTATTCCTGCTGATGCGCAAGGAAAAGCAAAGTTATTAGTAAAGGATGAAGGAATTATTGCAGGAGTTGAATTTGCGAAACAGGTTTTTAAAACTGTAGATGCAGAATTAAAAATTGAAACAGTAATAAATGATGGTGCTCATGTGAAATTTGGAGATATAGTCTTATACGTTTCTGGAAGTTCTCAATCTATTTTAAAAGCAGAACGTTTGGTGTTAAATGCCATGCAACGTATGTCTGCAATTGCTACCAAAACACGTTTTTTTGCTGATTTATTAGAAGGCACAAAAACCAAAGTCTTAGATACACGTAAAACAACACCTGGAATTAGAGCTATTGAAAAATGGGCCGTAAAAATTGGAGGTGGAGAAAATCATCGATTTGCATTGTATGATATGATTATGATAAAAGACAATCATATTGATTTTGCAGGTGGCGTTTCGCAAGCAATTGAGCAAACAAAAGGGTATTTAGTTAAAAACAACTTAGATATTAAAATAATAGTTGAAGCTAGGAGTCTAGAAGAAATTCAAGAGATTTTAAATTGTGGTGGTGTGTATAGAATCTTAATCGACAATTTTAATTATGCCGATACGCGTACAGCAGTTGCGCTAATTGGAGATCAATGTTTAACAGAGTCTTCTGGTGGGATTACCGAAGAAACGATTCGGAAATATGCAGAATGTGGTGTGGATTATATTTCTTCTGGTGCGTTAACACATTCGGTATATAATATGGATTTGAGTTTGAAAGCTGTATAAAGGCGCAAAGTTGCAAAGCTTAAGAGTTACAAAGATGTAGCTCTGTCACTTTGAACCTTTGAAACTATTTTAAACTTTGTAACTATTTAAATAAAAAAAATGTCAGACAATTACTTTGATAGCGAAACCTATTCTAAAGTTGATTTCACGAGTCAGCAAATCAAAAAAGGGGAATATGATAATTGTACCTTCGAGAATTGTAACTTCGAAAACGTTCATGCGTCTAACATTCAGTTTGTAGAATGTGAATTTATCAATTGTAATTTTAGCAACGCTATTGTTAAAAACTCAGCTTTTAAAGATGCAGCATTTATAAATTGTAAACTAATAGGAGTGAAGTTTCATGAGTGTGATGCTTTTTTATTACAACTAAGTTTTACTAATTGCCAATTGAACTTCTCGTCGTTTTATCAATTAAAAATTCCGAAAACATCATTTATCAAATGTAATTTGGAAGAAGTAGATTTTACAGAATCAAAATTACAAGAAGTTGTTTTTGATGAATGTAACTTAAAAAGAGCTATTTTTGAAGAAACCAATTTAGAAAAAGTAGATTTTAGAACAGCAAATCACTTTTCTATTAATCCAGATGCAAATCGATTAAAAGGAGCAAAGTTTTCTAAAGACAATCTTATTGGATTGTTACAGAAATATCAAATTGTTATTGAGTAAGGAAAAGAAGTTGTAAAGTGGCAAAGTTCCAGAGCAGCAAACAGATTAACTTTGAACCTTTGGAACTATTTTAACCTTTGGAACTATTTTAAACTTTGTAACTAAAAAAACTTTGCACCTTTGTAACTTTGAGCCTTTGCAACTATAACGAATGACTAAACGAATCGAAGACAATTTAGAAAAAATACCAGTGTTAAACATTTTGGTACGTATTTGTAAAAAGGTGAAAATCCCTGGTTTACAAGGAATGTCTTTGTATCATGTATTAGAAATGTACATTTTAGGTATTGTAAAAGGTGCGTTGACTACTAGAGCTGGTGGTATTGCATACAGCTTCTTTATGGCGATTTTTCCGTTTCTACTATTCATACTTACCTTAATCAATTACATTCCAATTGATGGGTTTCAAGATGCATTACTCACATTAATTTCAGATTCTTTACCTCCAAAAACCTACGGAGCGGTAGAACCTATTTTAAATGATATTGTAAAAAATCAAAACAACGGACTATTGTCCTTTGGTTTTATTGCTTCTATATTTTTAATGACTAATGGTGTAAATGCTATTTTTGGCGGATTCGAATACTCGTATCATGTAAAAGAAGTACGAAGCGTAATAAGAGCTTATATTATTTCTTTGGGAACCTCTTTAGTAATGACCTTGTTTTTAGTGATTACCATAGCATTAACTATTTTATATGGAATTGGATTGAGTAAAATGAAAGCTGAAGGCTGGCTTGAAGATGATTTTATTTGGTTGCAATTAGGAACAGGTGCTTTGTTTGTGTTTATGATTTTCACCATTGTTTCTATGTTGTATCATTATGGAACTAAACAAGGTAAGCAGTCCTCTTTCTTTTCTGCAGGAGCTATTTTTACAACGATACTTTCTATTTTTACTTTTTACCTATTCAGTATTTATGTAGTAGAGTTCTCTAAATACAACGAATTGTATGGTTCTATAGGAACCTTGTTAATCTTAATGTTATTTGTATGGTTAAACGCCATTATCTTATTGTTAGGCTTTGAATTAAACGCAACAATCAACCGATTAAAGCGAAAAAATAAAGCCATATTACAGGCTAAAACTTAGTTAAATTTTTCGGATATTTGCAAGCTCAATTATCAATTACGAATTTATAATTACGAATTGATTTATTATTGAGCATATAATTAATCATTCATAATTTAGATTTAAAGATGAAGCCAAGTATTCCTAAAGGAACCAGAGATTTTTCTTCTACAGAAGTCGCAAAACGTAATTATATTTTCAATACGATACGTGCAGCGTTTGAAACTTTTGGGTTTCAACCTATAGAAACGCCGAGTTTTGAAAATTCTTCTACACTAATGGGGAAATACGGTGAAGAAGGAGATCGCTTGATTTTTAAAATCTTGAATTCTGGGGATTATTTGAATAAGGTTGATGATGAGTTGTTAGTTGCTAAAAATAGTACAAAACTTACATCAAAAATTTCTGAAAAAGCCTTACGCTACGATTTAACAGTGCCGTTTGCACGCTATGTTGTACAGCACCAAAACGACATTACATTTCCGTTTAAACGCTATCAAATACAACCAGTCTGGAGAGCAGATAGACCGCAAAAAGGACGTTTTAGAGAGTTTTATCAATGTGATGCAGATGTAGTAGGATCTAAGTCCTTATTACAAGAAGTAGAGTTTGTGCAATTATATGATACCGTTTTTAGTAAGTTAAACTTAGTTGGTACGACTATCAAAATCAACAATCGTAAAATTCTTTCTGGAATTGCAGAAGTGATTGGAGCAAAAGACAAGTTAATTGATTTTACGGTTGCTTTAGATAAGTTAGATAAAATAGGTAAAGATGGTGTGGTAACAGAAATGGTATCCAAAGGAATTACCGAAGAAGCTATTGAAAAGGTGAGTCCGTTATTTGATTTTTCAGGATCAAATGCAGAGAAGTTGAATGCTTTAGAAAACATGTTGAGTGGCTCTGAAGAGGGATTACAAGGTGTTGAAGAATTACGTTTTGTGTGTGATTCAATAAAAACGATTGGTTTGGAAACGGCTTCATTAGAAGTGGATGTAACCTTAGCAAGAGGGTTGAACTATTATACAGGAGCTATTTACGAAGTAGCGGCTCCAAAAGGTGTAAAAATGGGTTCTATTGGTGGTGGTGGAAGATATGATGACTTAACAGGTGTCTTTGGATTGAAAGATGTAAGTGGAGTAGGAATATCATTTGGATTGGATAGAATTTACTTGGTATTAGAAGAACTAGGGTTGTTTGAATCTGTAGCATTGCCAAAGCCGAAAGTATTGTTTTTAAATTTCGATTCAGAAAATGACATCACAAAATTAAAAGCAATTAAAGAATTAAGAAAAAACAATGTGAAGTGCGAAATCTATCCAGATGTAGCATCTAGCAATAAGAAAGAAAAGAAACAATGGAAATATGTCGCTACAAGAGGCATAGAATTTGTGGTTTCTAAAATAGAAGACAACCAATTTGTCTTAAAAAAGATGTCTGATGGAGAACAGAAAACATGTTCTTTAGCAGAATTGATAAACACAGTGCAATAGTTTAACAGTAAAAACTGTAAATTTGTGCTCTAATACAAAGAATGAAATGTTTGAAGTGAACAGCAAAATGAATGACGAAAGAGTTGAAGAAATTGGAGAAAACCATGTAGGTACATCGGCAACTACGCCTTTACGTGCAGATGCGTTTGAAATTTCTGACAGTGAAAAAATTGAAAAAATCCAAGAAAATGTAAAAGAGATTTTAGAAACTCTTGGTATGGACCTAACAGACGATAGCTTACAAGGAACTCCAAAAAGAGTTGCCAAAGCTTTTGTAGAAGAATTATTTATGGGATTAAACCCTGCAAATAAACCAGAGCCATCTACATTCGAGAACAATTACAATTATGGTGAAATGTTGGTAGAAAAGAATATCGTTGTGTATTCTACCTGCGAGCATCATTTATTACCAATCATTGGTAGAGCACATGTTGCTTATATTTCTGATGGGCGCGTAATTGGATTGTCTAAAATGAACAGATTGGTAGAGTATTATGCAAAAAGACCACAAGTACAAGAGCGTTTAACAATGCAAGTAGTACAGGCTATGCAAGAGGCATTAGGAACAGAAGATGTTGCTTGTGTAATAGATGCTAAGCATTTGTGTGTAAACTCTAGAGGAATTAAAGATATTGAAAGCAGTACAGTGACTGCTGAGTTTGGTGGAAAGTTTAAAAACAAAGATACTAAAAGAGAGTTTTTAGATTACTTAAAGATGAACACTACTTTTCATTAAGAAATCAATAAAATAGTTAGCAGCGCCATTACGAAAGTAGTGGCGTTTTTTTATGCATTAATTTTTTTTTCTTATTTTTTGAGACACAATTAAAAACGCTGCGTTATATTAATGTAAGGTTAACCAAACAATATCCTTTTTTTGAATCAAATAGACCTCATAAAAAAATGTAAAGAGAACGATTATTCAGCGCAAGTTGAGGTGTATAATGCGTATAAGAATATGTTATACAGTAGTTGTTTTAGAATCCTTAAGAATAGGGGAGATGCAGAAGACATGGTACATGATGCTTTTATAAAAGGGTTCAAAAAAATACATCAAGTTGCTGACGATATCAATATTGGAGCTTGGTTTAGAAGGATTGCAATTAATACCGCATTAGATAAAATCAGAAAAGAGAAAAACACTTTTTTACTAGAAGAATCAAAAGAGATTGATGCTCAGGTTGAAGAAGTAGACTTTGATGAAGCAGAAGAAATGTCAATTGATTTTATTAAAGAATGTATTCATAAATTAAAAGATAAATACAGTGTCATATTAGTACTCTACTTAATAGAAGATTATAATCATAGAGAAATTGCCAAGCAATTAAACTTAAAAGAAAGTACCGTACGAAATCAGTATGCAAGAGGTAAAAACCAATTGCTACAAATGATACAAAATAATACAAAACATGAATTTAAACGAACATTTACAACAACATAGAAACGAGTTAGATACTCAAGAAATGTCTTTCAACTCAGAGGCTATTTTTAAAGATAGATTGCAGAAAGAGATGCATCAGCCCAAAAAAGGCAACGTAGTGTATTTACGTTTCGTTTCTGTAGCGGCAAGCATTGTATTGGTGACTTCCGTATTCTTTTGGATGCAAAGTTCTGAAGCATCTACTGCAACAAAAGAAGTATTGGCTTTTTTAGCAGATGATTCAGCAGGAACACGTTTAGAAGGTGTTTATAAATTTGAAGATGAGTTTGAAAAAGAAGATTCAAAAATAATTAGTACGCTGATTAAAATATTGCATGACGATGCAAATGCGAATGTGAAAATTGCTACGATTGATGCCTTACTAAAATACCCCACAAATGAAAAAATAAGAATCAGTTTGATTACGGCTTTAGAAAAAGAGAAAACACCATTAGTTCAAATAAAAATTATAAAATCATTGAGTTTTTTAAAGGAGAACCGTGCACAAAAACCTTTAGAAAATATTATTAATAACAAACAAACATATCCAATTGTTAAGAGCAATGCAACGTTGGCTATACATCAATTAAAACAATAAATATGAAACATTTAAGTACAGTAATTATATTGGCATTTTTAATGGTATTTACCGCGAATGCACAAGAGAAAAAAATAAAATTTAGTAAAGGGACTTTAAAAATATGTTCTTCTAAAAATTTTAAAATTGAAGGCTATAATGGAAATGAGGTGATTATAGAAAGTAGCCATGACAATAGGAATGTTAGGTTTCCAGTTAGTAGGAATGGGATTTCGTATACAACAAAAGGAACCAAAGCACCTAAGTTAAGTAAAAGTGCAAAAGGAACTAAAAATGTTAAAGGTGTACTAGTTTCTGGAAGTTCGAATAATAGTTTTACCATTGCTAGAGGAAAATCAAATAACCTTTTCTTTTCTAGATCAGATGCAAGTAAAAAAGAAGGATTGAAAAGGCTAGGGAAGAAGCAGGAGAATAAAGAATTTGGTATTTATTTTACTATTGAACAAAAAAATGGAGAGCTGATTTTTAAAGACAATACTGATGGGAAATTTGTGATGTTTGGCAATGAAAGTTATACTATTAAAATTCCAAACTCATTAAAATTAAATTGGGATACAAGTGGATGTAGAAAGAACAATAATTCAGCTCCTTTTGTGATGTATTCTACCAGTGGTTCATCATTGACAAATTTTAATGGAGAAGTAGAGATCTCCACTTCTTTAAATAACTTGAAATTAGTAGATGTTACTGGGCCTGTGTCAATCAATTCTATAGGTGGAAACGTAACTATTTCCTTTGATAAAAAGAAGCCATTAAAGCTATATTCTATCTATACTAATAATGGGTTTATTGATATAACCATGCCGTCAAACTCTGATGTAAATGTAGCTGCTAATGGAGCTGCTATTTATAGCGATTTAAACTTTAATGTATTGTCTGACACAGAATCTGAAGGGCAACAACATATGAAATTGAAAATGAAAAGTGGGCGTGTAAAAATGAAGTTAGAAGCTGGTTTTGGAACCATTTATTTGAGAAAGAAAAAATAAATTGATAGCCCCAATAAAAAAGCCGATGCATATGCATCGGCTTTTTTATTTAATTGTTTCCTATTTTATATTTTAATTGGAGTCTGCCTATTTCAGTTTGAAACTCTAATTGAATTTTAGACATAGCTACTTGATGTTCTCCTTGTATTGCTGCAATCCTAAGCTCGTATTTGTTTTTAATTTTTTCAGTTTCTCTTTCGTATTTTTTTTGATATAAAACCAATTTTATATTGCTTGAACCGTATTTAGCTTGAAGCTCATTTAACTCTGTCTTTACATCGTATGATAATTTATTTATCTTTTGAGTAATGACATGTGTTAGATTATCCGTTTCAGTTTTAACTTTATATTCTAAAGCATTGTACTCTTTTTGAAACTTATTATTGGCCGGATCATTTACCTGAGCTAAAACAGATATAGAAATAAATAATAAAAGTAGTGTAGTGATTTTTTTCATAGTTGATTTTTTTTTAAAGATATAAAAAAAAGCCGATGCATATGCACCGGCTTTTAGTTTTGTATAATGAGCTTTATTTTTTTAAGCTTTTCAATCTTCCAATTCCGCTATATAATATCAATCCTCCAAAGAACAGATTAAATAAAATATAGATATATCTACTTTCTGTTTTTAAAGAAAAAATCAGATAATAAATTTCTTGTTCGTTGAAAAAGGCATAAAAACCTTTAACAACAAAGCTTAAACCAACTACGATATATAAAAAAGGAATTGCTTTTTTCATTTTTAATTCTGTACTAAAACCCATTCTCCTTTTTCAATTAAAGGAATGGCTTGTTTAAACTTTACAACTTTCTCTTCTCCACTCATTACATTTTTAATAGTAACGCGTTCGTTTCTACCAATTTTAGGTTGTTCTCTAACTACAGTTTCTATTGGTTGTTGAGCAGATTGTTGTTGGTTTCTGGCGCTATTAATTGCTTGTTCACTACTGTTTTGCACATCAGCCTTACTTGTATTTAATGCTTCTCTTTTATGTTGTTGTGCTTCAGAGATGTTTCCTTGGTTAGGGATTTCTCCTTTAAACAAGAATGATAACACTTCTTTATTTACATCATCTATCATCACTTTAAATAATTCAAAAGCTTCAAATTTATAGACTAGTAAGGGATCTTTTTGCTCGTAAGATGCATTTTGAACAGAACTTTTTAACTCATCCATTTTACGTAAATGAGTTTTCCAGTTTTCATCAATAATGGCAAGGGTAATATTCTTTTCAAAATCTTTTACCAATTCTTTTCCTTTAGATTCGTATGCGCTCTTTAAGTTGGTTACAACTTGTAAACTCTTAACTCCATCAGAAAAAGGAACTACAATTCTTTCATATTTATCGCCTTCATTTTCATAGACATCTTTAATTACAGGGAATGCCGCAACTGCATTTTTAGCAATTTTATCTTGATAATGTGCATAAATGATTTCGTATAATTTGTCTATTAATGAATTTTCATCCATAGATTCAAATTCTTCTTTACTAAACGGAGACGTCATTGAAGAAAAACGAATTAATTCAAATTCGAAATTTTGAAAATCTTTGGTTGGTTTATTTGCATTAACAATTACTTGACATGTATCGTAAATCATATTTACAATGTCAATCTTTAAACGATCTCCATCTAAAGCATGTCTTCTACGTTTATATACAAACTCACGTTGAGAGTTCATAATATCATCATATTCTAACAAACGCTTACGAATACCGAAGTTGTTTTCTTCTACTTTCTTTTGTGCTCTTTCAATAGATTTGGTAATCATAGAATGCTGAATTACTTCACCTTCTTTTAATCCCATTCTATCCATCATTTTCGCAATTCTTTCAGAACCAAAAATACGCATCAAATTGTCATCTAAAGCAATATAGAACTGAGAAGAACCAACATCTCCTTGTCTACCAGCTCTACCACGTAATTGTCTGTCTACACGTCTAGAGTCATGTCTTTCTGTACCAATAATTGCCAATCCTCCAGCTTCTTTTACAGCGTCAGACAATTTAATATCGGTACCACGACCAGCCATATTTGTTGCAATTGTTACAATACCAGGCTTACCAGCTTCTGCAACAATATCTGCTTCTTTTTTATGTAGTTTTGCATTTAAAATATTGTGATTAATTCCACGCATCTTCAGCATTCTACCTAATAATTCAGATATTTCTACAGAAGTTGTTCCAACTAATACAGGTCTTTTTTGATCAACCAATGTAACTACATCATCAATAACTGCATTGTATTTTTCACGTGTTGTCTTATATACTAAATCTTCGCGATCATCTCTTACAAGAGGTTTGTTTGTTGGAATTTCTACAACGTCCAGTTTGTAAATTTCCCAAAGCTCACCTGCTTCTGTAACTGCAGTACCTGTCATTCCAGATAACTTACGATACATTCTAAAGTAATTTTGTAGCGTTACCGTTGCAAAAGTTTGCGTAGCATCTTCAATTTTTACACTTTCTTTCGCTTCAATTGCTTGGTGTAATCCATCTGAGTAACGACGACCGTCCATAATACGACCAGTTTGCTCATCTACAATCATTACTTTATTATCAATTACAACATACTCAACATCTTTTTCAAATAATGAATAGGCTTTTAATAATTGACTCATTGTGTGAATACGCTCACTTTTAATACTAAAATCTCTATATAGCTCTTCTTTTTGAGAAGCTTTGTCTTCTGGAGATTCTTCACTTTCTTCTATTTGACCAACTATTACGCCAATATCTGGTAATATAAAGAAGTTGTCATCACTGGTTTTTCCAGACAAATGAATTATTCCTTTGTCAGTTAAATCAATAGAGTTATTTTTCTCTTCAATAGTATAGTACAATTCAGCATCTACTTCTGGCATTAACTTATTGTTATCTGCCATGTAGGTATTTTCTGTCTTCTGAAGAATTAGTTTAATTCCTTCTTGAGATAAAAACTTGATTAATGCTTTGTTTTTAGGAATACCGCGATATACTCTTAATAATAAAAACCCTCCTTCTTTAGTATCTCCACTAGAAATTAGTTTTTTAGCTTCTGCTAAAACACCAACTAAATGTTGTTTTTGTAAGGTAACGATGTCAGAAACCAAAGGTTTTAGCTCGTTAAATTCATGTCTATCACCTTGTGGTACAGCTCCAGAAATAATTAATGGTGTACGGGCATCGTCAATTAAAACAGAATCTACTTCATCAATAATGGCGTAGTTAGGTGTGCGTTGTACTAATTCTTCTTTAGTGTTTGCCATGTTATCACGTAAATAATCGAAACCAAATTCGTTATTTGTTCCGTAAGTAACATCTGCATTATATGCTTTTCTTCGTGCATCAGAATTTGGCTGATGAACATCTATACAATCAATACTTAATCCATGGAATTCCAAAAGAGGTCCCATCCAAGCAGCATCACGTTTTGCTAAGTAATCATTTACAGTTACAAGATGAACTCCTTTTCCTGTTAATGCATTTAAATATACAGGTAAAGTAGAAACTAAGGTTTTCCCTTCTCCTGTCATCATTTCTGCAATTTTACCTTGATGTAAAACAGATCCACCAATTAGCTGAACATCATAATGAATCATGTCCCAAGTAATTTCTTGACCTGAAGCATCCCAGCTTGTTGCCCAGACTGAATTGTCTCCATTTAAAGTTACATGTTCTCTAATCGCAGAAATTTCTCTATCAAAAGGAGTTGCAGTAACTTCAAGTGTTTCGTTATTTGTAAAACGTTTTGCAGTTTCTTTAATTACAGCAAAAGCTTCTGGCATAATTTCTTCTAAAACGGCTTCAGAAACCTCATAAGCCTGGTCTTTTAAAGTATCAATTTCGCTATAAATAGCCTCTTGTCTATCAATACCTGCAGTAATCGTTTCTGTTTCTAATTCGGTAATTTTAGTTTCAAAAGAATTTGTTGCTTCTTTAATTTTTGCTTTAAATTCTTCTGATTTTGCTCTTAGTTCATCATTAGATAAACTGGCAATAGCACTCTCAAATGAACGTGTTTTAGTAACTATAGGTTGCAGTAATTTTAAATCCTTTTGTTGTTTATCTCCAACAAATATTTTTAAGACAGAGTTTAATAAGCTCATTGTTATGTGATATTTTTATATTCAGTTCTTTTAAGAACCGATTGTTTGTTTATAATCTACTGATAGTTAATAAGTTATTTCTTAATGACAGTGATTGCAATTTTTTCTAAATGTAAACAAAAAAAAAGCCTCTATTGAGACTTTTTTGGTGTAAATTTTTGTTAATATTCATCCTCATTCCAAAGATAATCTTCTTCGGTGGGATAATCTGGCCAAATCTCAATAATAGAATCATAAGCGTCGCCTTCGTCTTCAATTTCCTGTAAGTTTTCTGCAACTTCCAATGGCGCTCCTGTTCTAATAGCGTAATCTATCAATTCGTCTTTAGTTGCTGGCCAAGGAGCATCTGCTAAATAAGATGCTAATTCTAGAGTCCAATACATTTTCTTTGGGTTTAATTTTCTGCAAAAATAATTTTTTTTAGGAAAAAACCAAGCTTTTTTTGATAAATCTGTCAATAAAGTTAAAGAACTTA
>MAAC01015424.1_pt1 | contig 27272 bp, 25 predicted proteins | sample 1115981 | NCBI WGS metagenome assembly MAAC01 (sample SAMN04961126, study PRJNA320927) | seawater metagenome | isolation source: sample BD02T64 sea water enriched with oil for 64 days | place: USA:Gulf of Mexico | collected 2013-07-27
CTTTATCACCGCATGATGTCTCACGAAGTCGTGGCGCTACATAATTAAGTCGAGCAATTTCAACTTGTAATTTCGCTGTTTTAGTACGGGCATGGCGACTAAATATTTCAATAATAATGCCAGTACGGTCAAACACCTCTACGCCTAATTGATTCTCGACATTACGTAGCTGAGATGGGCTTAAATCACAATCAAATACCACCACATCAGCACAAGCAAATGGAAGGTTGTCTGATGGGATATCCGAAGAGTTAACTATAAATTCAATGTCATCAGTTTGCTCGTCAACTGAGAGGTCTTCAACTTCTTCAATGTCTTCAACCTCACCTTGGTTACCCGTGAGATGCGCTATTTCTGCTAATTTCCCTAAACCCAGTACATTAACTTTTTTTGTCGAACTCTGCTTTTGCGATTGGGTGCCGACCACTTTAAAACCTAGTGTAGTCACTAAACGCGCAAGCTCTGCAAGTGATTCTGTTGCCTCATCACCTTTAAACTCAGGTGTACAAATAGAAATAAGTAAAGCGTTAGTCAGTGATGATTTTGCTGTTAGTTGCATAATTTTTTATGTTAGTGCACCTAATATCCAATGGGTATAAGTGCAAACCTAGTTTTTATCTAAAGTAACTTGATCCTACGCGGTTATCGCTGAGCTTTATAGGGCAATAACAGACTAAATAACAAATCGGTTAAGTTATTTCCAGATTAGCGACATTAAAAGGCCTACAGGTAAGCCTTTTAATGTCGAGTATGATTATTCTAGAACTAATTCTGGCCAGTTAACGTTGGCATTATCTACGCCGTTTTTACAACTCGTCGGCTCATTGCCTTTATAATTTCGACACCCCCAGAACTCACCTTTTTTGCTCGTACGTAACACCATTTCTGCATTACATTGACTGCACGTTGGTATCAAGTTTTTGCAAGAGTCGTTCAAGCAAACTTTAAAACCTGGATAGTGTTTACGCGTCATCGGGCTGTCACATTTATCACAAGGCTTTTCTTTATATTCACAGCGAGGAAAATGAGAACAAGCGTAAAAAGGTCCAAAGCGGCCAGTGCGTTTTTTTAATAGCCCTGTTTCGCACGCCAAACAATGTAGCTCATCTACCAATGATTGACTTGCTGTACTTTCAAATTCATTCAATTCAATTTGATGATCGTTCACCAGCTCTTTAACAAAGTGGTTGGATTCAGTCATATCTCCAATAATATACACTCTGTCTCTCGCTCTGGTTAGCGCAACATAAAACAAGCGACGCTCTTCTGCATAGGCGAAGGTTTCTTTTTTCGCTAATAGTGCATCAAGTAGTGCTGGTATTGCTTTTTCAGAAGGAAAGCCATGAACGCCCTTTTTCAGACCAACAATAATGACATAATCGGCCTCTTTTCCTTTTGATGCATGAAAGGATTGGGCATCAATAGTGAGTAATGGGTATTGATTATTCAACCTGTTAATGTCTATATTGCTTGGCAAAAGGAACCAAAATCGCGCTAATAAATAAACAGTAACAGGCTTACATACTTTAGCTGATATAGCCGCTAAAACATCATCAATTGCCCCATTGGCCATTTCATCAATAAGTGTTGTTTTTCGTGCACGGAATTGACTGTTATCTCTTTTGAGCAATGATACGGCAGGCGCGTTAACTTGTGTTAACGAGGTAATCGTTTTATTAATTTGTGCTGGATTTTTGCTAATAAAATCGGTTGCGACTTTGCCAATTTGGTTGTTGAATCGAAAAGTTTGATCTAATGCTGATTGAGTCGTTGACCCAAAATAATTCGAAAAGTCAGTAGTTAAGGTAACATCGGCACCACTAAATCGGTATATCGCCTGCCAATCATCGCCAACAGCAAAAACAGAGCATTCTTTATTATTATCACGTAGCGCTTTAACTAAACGCGCTCGCGGCTCAGATATATCTTGAAATTCATCGACCATGATATAACGCCAAGGAGATTGAAACTTACCGGCTTGAACATATGTTAAGGCTTTATTAATCATATCTTCAAAATCAATTTCATGGTGATATGTTAAGTGTTGTTCATAAGCGCTTAAAATGGGTTTAAGCAATGCTAAGGCTTTTTCTGTCTGTTTTGGCTCCGCAGAGTTAGCGATGATAGTCCCTTTTAACGTACTCTCTAAGGTGCGATCTAAAGTCGCATCTAAGCAAGCTGCTTTATAAAGTCCCACTAGCTGAGTAAATGTTTTAGCAAGCTCGGTTATTCTGCCACTCTCATTGAGTGTTGCTAGTATGACTTCGGTAGGTATAAGTTCGATAGGGAACGAGTCAGCGGGTGATAAATCAGATTGCTTTTGTCGTTCAATCAATGACGCCTTTAAGGCACTAAGTAATTGATCTGCTTTATGCTGAGCATAGGTAAATTCAAGACACACAGTATTAAATTTATTATGGGTGTCACGTTTCCATTGAATACTCTTATGGTATTCATCTTTATCTATGTAAGGGGCTGTATCTTCGTTCTCATCAATCCCATAATATTCAATATATACATTTAATTCAGGCAGAAAGAAGTCTGGCTGATATTGTTTGCGTTCACTTGTTTTTACATCATAAGCGTATTTAGCTTGATACTGATATTCTATGCCATAAGAGAATAAGCTATTGGCAATATAAAGCTCCCCGAAGCTTTTGACTTGTTCGTCTTTAAAGCTGCGGATATCATTGTCAGTTAAATACTGGTAGTACTCACCTTTGCTTTTGAAGTCAAAAGCACTGCGTTCAACGTAATAGTACTGTCCGAAATACTCAAGGATGAGCTTGCGATACTGCCTATCTTCATTAATTAACTTTTCAAAACAGCTTTGAATCCATGCAGACTTTGCTTTTTCATCATCTGCGAATACTGATAAACTGGGTTTTCCCCCTTCAACTTGAGCAATAATACTCAACCCTAAACTATGAAAAGTGGTGGCGCTGATTTTATCAGTCGATAATTTATCTCTAATTCTTTCATCCATTTCATTGCCAGCTTTGCGACCGTAGGCTAACAATAATATTTCATCACTCTTCGCTTGTAGGCTATTGAGTAAATAACCTGTTCGGCCAACCATCACACTGGTTTTCCCGGTTCCCGCGCCAGCTAACAACAAATTATTGTCATTATCGATAATACAGGCCCTGCGCTGGCATTGTGTTAACGGATTAGACTCAACGTTATCAAAAAAGGCTTTATGAACTTTAAGTTGCTCACTGATGTAGCTTTCACGACAATCAGCTATTCCCTGCTCGTTCCAATGTTGGTAATACGATAACCGCTGTATTATTTCAATAACGTTTGTTAGTGAACTCGTTGCTTTAGTTGACCGATTTGATTTAAGCCACGGCAACCAGCGGACTAATTCTTGCTTCGCCGCTAATTGAATACGTTCAATTGTTGAACGACGCAGATATCGATTAGTCTTGAATTTTTCTATGGCTATTAATAACATTTCAACACGCGAAATGTTGGCTGCGGCCCAACGTTGCTGACAATTATTTTTGTGCTTACGCTTGGAATTATAGGCAAGCATAGTGAAGACATAGTTTCTGCTTGCTGTTTTAAATGAAATTATTTGACCAAAAAAACTCAGATGGAAGCTTGGTGGAACGATTAGATCTTCCCACTTTATCTTGGTCAAATTATTTTCAACGTCGATAACTACGCCACTATTACTGATTTTTATAACTGTTGGGATACCAATGAATCGACGGAAAAAACTTGAAGGGATACAGTGGATAGCTCCCTGAACGATACTGTCAACAGCCGTTTGAGGGTTACTGCTCATCAATACAACATTCGTCTTGAAGAAACGCAATGACAGAAAGCAATTTGTCATATTCAACCACGCAATAAAGAACGCGTCCTTCACGACGCTGTGTAATTAACCCAGCAGAAGCCAAACTAGAGATGTGATGCGATAAGGTTGAACCAGGTATTTTTAGCTCTTCTTGCACCTCACCCACAGCAATGCCTTGTTCACCTGATTTTACTAAGCGTTTAAATATTGCTAATCGAGTTGGGTGGCCTAATTCTTTTAAGGCTTTGGCAATAACATCTATATCCATAAAATTCTCTCTAAATTAGTGTGCCTCTCTATAATTCGATATTACTAGAAATATATTGACACGGATAGTTCTTTCTTTATAATTCGAACAATCTAGAAATAACGAATTGACAATTTAACGAGAATATTTATTATGACCATTACACAACAAATGGTATTTGATACCTTAAACATGTTTGCTTTTTTAGCCGTAGAGCTCACCGTACTTTTTTTACTGATCAGTTATATTGTCGGTGTTCTTCAAGAATATATTCCGCCGAGTAAAATTCAGAGTATTTTAAGTAGTAAGAATGGCAAAGGTTATATCGTCGCGGGATTTCTTGGCGCTATTACGCCTTTTTGTTCGTGCTCAACGATTCCTTTCTTAAAAGGATTACTTAGAGCTAAAGCCGGCTTTGGTACTATGATGGTATTTTTATTTGCTAGCCCATTACTTAACCCAATTATCATTGGTTTATTTGCTGTTACCTTTGGCGTAAAAGTTACGGCATTCTATTTTGCCATTGCCATGGGTGTTTCAATTGCTGCGGGTTATTTGTTAGAGAGATTTGGCTTTGAAAAATATATAAAACCTGAAGCGTATATTGCCCCTGAGAGTAAAGGCTGTGTAAGTAGTTGTGGTAATAATAATAAGACGGTGAGCAAGTGGACTAATATTTGGCACAGCACATGGTCTGATTTTAAAAAAGTGTTGCCTTATTTAATAGGTGGTATCGCATTAGGTTCAATGATTTACGGATTTATGCCAACAGAATTTGTTGCTCGCGTAGCAAGTGAAAGCAACCCCTTTGCCGTGCCTATTGCAGCAGTAATTGGTATTCCACTCTATATTAGAGCAGAAGCAGTAATACCCTTAAGTGCGGCATTAGCAGCAAAAGGTATGGGACTTGGTGCAGTAATGGCCTTAATTATAGGCAGTGCTGGTGCTAGTTTAACCGAAGTAATATTACTTAAATCACTTTTCAAAAATCAAATGATCATTGCATTCTTAACGGTAATATTATCAATGGCGGTTGGTGCAGGTTATTTGTATTCATTTCTTTTTTAAATAGTGTTTATAAGCACAGCCTTAACCCATGATGAACTTATAAAACAACATGGGTAACGGTCAGTTTAAAAAATATAATTTGAACTGGCCGTTTCCCAAGATCATTATTAGCTAAATATACTAGAAGTAAGTTAGACAATAATTAAGTTAGCTTATAGCTGAGTCGCTAATTCCAGTCCTTGTTTAATAGCACGCTTAGCATCAAGCTCCGCCGCTACATCTGCACCACCAATTAAGTGATATGGTTTCTTTAACCCTTCCACTAATTCTCTAGCAGGATCTTGACCGGCACAAATAATGATATTATCAACATCTAGTATCTGTCTTTCTCCAGCAATACTTAAATGCAAACCTGCATCATCAATTTTGTGGTACTGACAAGAGGGAACCATTTTCACTTGCTTGTTTTTAAGACCGGTACGATGGATCCAACCAGTCGTTTTACCTAAGCCAGCGCCCACTTTAGTCTCTTTACGTTGCAGCAAAAATACTTCGCGCGCTGGTGCTGATACTTGTGCTTTAACACCTTCAATACCAGCACGTGCTTCAAGTGTCATATCAACGCCCCACTCTTTCATATAAGCTTCAATGTTCTGACTGGTCCCTTTACCTGAGTGAACTAGGTATTCAGAAACATCAAAACCAATACCACCAGCACCAATAACCGCTACTTTTTTTCCTACTTTCTTTTTATGTCTTAACACATCGATATAGTTTAAAACTTTTGCGTGCTCAATACCTTCAATCGGTGGCGTACGTGGGTTTATCCCTGTCGCAATAACTACTTCATCAAAATCACTATCATTTAACTCAGCCGCCGTTACTTTGGTGTTTAACTTCACTGTTACGCCTGTTAACTCAAGCTTGCGAGTAAAATAACGGATCGTTTCAGAAAACTCTTCTTTACCAGGTACTTGCTTGGCGATATTAAATTGACCACCTACTTCACTTGCGCCATCAAAAAGTGTTACTTCATGACCTGCATCAGCAAGCGCAGTAGAGGCAGACAAGCCAGCTGGCCCTGCGCCAATTACGGCGATTTTTTTCACTGTTTTTGTTGGAATAATATTAATTTCTGTTTCAAAACAAGCACGAGGATTAACTAAACAACTGGCCATTTCTCCCGAGAATATATGGTCTAAACACGCCTGATTACAGCCAATACAGGTGTTGATTTCATCGCTACGACCTTGTGCTGCTTTGTTAACAAAGTCAGCATCCGCTAAGAAAGGACGTGCCATTGAAATCATGTCAGCATCGCCATTTTGCAGAACTTCTTCTGCAACTTCTGGAGTATTAATACGATTTGACGTAATTACTGGGATGTTAAAGTGTTCTTTATATTTAGCCGTTACCCAAGTAAAGGCTGCTCGTGGTACTTTAGTTTGAATAGTAGGTATACGCGCTTCATGCCAACCGATACCGGTATTAATAATAGTTGCGCCAGCTTTTTCAATCGCTTGTCCAAACTGTACCGCCTCTTCAAAAGTACTACCACCTTCAACAAGATCCATCATAGATAAACGGAATATAATAATAAACTTTTCGCCAACCGCTGCACGGATACGGCGAACCACATCGACACCAAACTTAATGCGGTTTTCAAATGCACCACCCCACTCATCATCACGTTGATTGGTTCTTAGGGCGGTAAATTGATTAATGAAATAACCTTCTGAGCCCATTACTTCAACACCATCGTAATTAGCTTCTTTCGCTTTTACAGCCAGATCAATAAACCCTATCAGCTCTTCTTCTATCATTTCGGCGGTAGCAGCTTCAGGCTTAAATGGGTTAATTGGCGCTTGAATAGCCGATGGCGCAATAGGGTTTTTATTAAAAGCATAACGACCCGTATGTAATATTTGCATACATATCTTACTGTCATACTTATGTACTTCATCTGTTATAACTCTATGTTTAGCAATGTCTTCAGGTGTTTCAATCATCTTGGTGTCGTGGTGAGTAGCACCGCGCTTAGTTGGACCATAACCACCAGTTACAATAAGACCACAACCACCTTTAGCACGTTCACCATAGAAGGCAACCATACGTTTAGTGCCTTCGGGATGCTCTTCTAAACCCGTATGCATTGACCCCATTAGGACCCGATTTTTTAGTGTCGTGAAACCAAGATCAAGTGGTTCAAACAGTTTTGAAAATTTTTGCTCAGACATCGCTTACTCTCTTTATATAGCTAGTGTGAAATTTCAGGACTTCACTGATTATGTTAAACAGATGAGGAGACAGATCCCTCAAACCAAAGTTGACACTGTCAAGTTAAGGTGACTAAAAGATACACCGGAAATATGACAGTGTCAAGATTGCTTGTTTGAGAGATCATTGCTAAATTAGCCCTATGAATAATATTAACGAAAAATCAACGTATCACCATGGTGATCTACGCGAAACGCTGCTGATTGTTGCGACAAAAATGTTGCAAGAAAGTGGCATAAAAGAAGTTTCCTTACGTAAACTTGCATCCCGTGTTGGGGTTTCTAGAACAGCACCCTATCATCACTTTAAAGATAAAAATGCCCTGCTTTGTGGCATGGCAGAAAAGGGGTTTGAACAATTACATCAAATCAACAAATGTGGCTATGAAGATAAAGAATTATCAATAAGAGAACATTTTTATCGTTTTATTCATGATTACATTCAGTTTGCTCACAACAACCCTGACCTTTATGAATTAATGTTTGGCCGTACTATATGGAAAGACAAGAGCAGCACCCAAGAACTTCGAGATTCAGCCTACCCTTGCTTTCAATTTCAAGTGGCAATGACGCAAGAATGGCAAAAAAAGGGGTTATTTAATGTCGATGACAATGCCTTGCGGGCATCGCAAGTATTGTGGGGCACAGTACATGGTATAGCGAAACTATTTATTGATGGTATCTATACAGATAACAGTAAAATTGATGAAATTTGTGACTATGCGGTCAGTATGTTTTTAACAAACGCGAAGCAGTAATAAATATTACCAATAAAGCTGACTCCCTCTCAATAATCGACTCAGCTACTGCTTTCAACTAACAACTTAAAGGCAATTGCCAGCGTCATCAGCACAATAAAAGGTTTAATCAAAGCCACGCCACGGTGAATTACTAAATTTGAACCCAGCCTCGCGCCCACAACTTGTGAAGCGGCCATCGCAATAGCTAAACCCCAGACGATATGTCCGCCCCATAAAAATATAACCATGGAAGTGGTATTAACGATCAATACCATAGGCTTGGTAAAGGCGGTCGCTTTGCGCATGTTAAAACCGCGTAATGAGGCAAAAGCAACCGCGAAGAACGAGCCCATACCCGGCCCAAAAAAGCCACCATACAGTCCGATACCACCGCCGATAAGAGGGGCAAAAGTCTTATCTGATATTTTCGCTGGTAAATCTTCATCAGTAATCGTCGGTGAAAACAACATATAAAGCGCTATTACAATGAGCAGATACGGCATCATTAGCGATAAATACTCTGTAGATATCTGCTGCACTAAACAAGTACCTAACACCGATCCAACAAAGGCATAACACAGCGCAAGCCTTAGGGCGTACAAATCAATATAACCCTTTCGAAAAAAATTGATTGTTGAGGATAGCGTGCCAAAAACACTTTGAAACTTATTAGTCGCTAACGCGTTAAGCGGAGGCAAGCCCGCCCACAGCAAAACGGGTAAAACAATGGCACCTCCTGCCCCAGCAATTGAACTGATAAAACCTGCAACAAAAGCCACAACGGTCAAGCCAATAAAAAGTGTCAGTGATAATTCGATTTTTCGCTCCCGTCTGTTGAAAGACACCTGTATCGCGAACGAAATAAGTTCTTTCTCTAAAATCAGGTCAGGATATCACACTGACATTCAATAAAATATGTAACGAGGATCAGCTTTCCATAGCGCCCATATTCCTGTCACGGTGAGTCTCCTTCAGCTTATAGTCATTGCACCACAACCCCTTGCTAGTGATAAGGTTTAGCTTTTATAATTTCTGGCGAATGGTAATAGCAATAAAATAAAAAACCTGAGCATCTAAAAATACTCAGGTTTTTTTGATCTATATCATTTTTTGATTTTTACATTCAAAACACTTTATACCAAGTACATTAATTTTTGACCACTTAGCGAGAATTAAAAGGCTTAGAGGCAATCTCCATTGTCGTGCTTGCGCACGGAATTAAGTGGGAATAATGTTTGGGATTAAATTTTGTATTAACAACACCGCTCAGGGAAAACGGTTAACGCTTTGCGAAGTACAAAAAAACGAAAAATAAAATGATATTAAAGAATAACATTTATACCAAACGGATTATTTTATTGGTCAGCTTAGAGCTACATTAGCGAGCTTAAAACAAGCAAAATGAGTTAAACATAGTTAGTCTATATTTCATTCGTTTTGTGATGTTATCAGTTTGCTAATGAGCTCCCGAAGGGCGAGTTTAAAAGGCTTATATGCGGCGTTATTGATTTTGACAAGGGAATAACCATTCTCTTCAATCAATGCCTTGCCTCTTAGCCTTTTAATTCTCGCTAAGTGGTCAATAAATTAATCCGATTGGTATTATTTCCGTTCCCCTGTCTTTCGAAGCATTTACAACAAGTGAACAACGTTGTTCACAACAAAAACAATATTAATGAAAAACTTCACTACTAAAACGCAAGTGCTTACTATTTACAATCATAGTTTCAAAATCTTCATGATTAACACGTAATAATTTTCGATGGTCACCTGCTTCAAGATAAACATAATCTAATTTATCTAATAACTCGTCGCATATCATGCGCATATTAAAAGCATCGCCTACGGGCGGAATAGCGCCATGTTCACAGTCACTAAACATCCGATAGACTTCTTTCTCTTTAAGTAAGGTATAACTGCCCATCAGCTCATCATTAATAGTAGATAAGCTTATTTTATTTTGAGCTGGTAATACGGCCATCAGTTTTCTATCTTCATGATCTTTTAAAATGACAGCTTTTGCTATTTGGTTAAGAGGAATCTTCGCCATAATAGCACTACCGATAGAGCTTGAGCTGTGATCATGTTCAATTACTTGAAAAGATATATTCTGTGCGGTTAAATAGGAGTCAAGTCGGCTAGAAATAGTCATAGTAACCTCCACATTATATTTACTCCATCTAAAGTATAGACGGTATATTATTTTTAACCAAAGACTGTCAAATGGAGTATGTGAGTAACTTCAGCATTCGTCTTTTTATTAACTAGCTATACTTAAGAGACAAACAAGTTTTATGGAATACTTTGGATTGGGGCTATCTTATGGATGTACATATACTGGTTACTCACACTGACTTTTGTCTGCCAAATCTTGAATGTGAATTCAAAAATATTGGCGTAAATTATTCTATTGATTATATTGAAGATAATGCAAATTTGGTCCATGCACATCAAATCAAGCATTCACCTAGTATCTTTGTTGATAATAAACTAGTTTTTAGGTTTCAACCAACCGCTGTACAATTAAAAGCATTCTTCAATCTTAATTAACTAAGTGGGTGTTATATTATGCCTTGCCTGACTCATATTGCCCTCCATGTAAAGGATGTTAGTAAATGTGTTAGCTTTTATCAGCGGTACGGAAAATTGGAAATAGTGCGCGACCGTCATGTGAATGGTAAACATATCATTTGGTTAGCGGAATCAGGTAAAGCTGATCAATTTATTTTTGTGCTTTTACCCGGTGGACCTGGGCATCAACAATCTTCAGTAGACTTTTCTCATTTAGGTTTTGCTTTGTCGAGTAAACATGAAGTAGACAAAATTGCCCAAATGGCTAAAAAAGAGAACATCCTTTTGTGGCCACCAAAGCAAGAAGGTTTTCCTGTTGGTTATTATTGCGGAGTACTCGACCCTGACGGCAATAGAATCGAGTTTAGTTTTGGGCAACCACTAGGATAATCTCAATTTTATTAACAACCAAAGAATAAGTGGTGAGTATTCACCATGACTCGTCCTTAATTAGAGATCGCCGATATATTTTGCCCTTGATGGGCAACAATGGCGTGATATCCATTAGGGTACATCACATCAGCTAGCGCTTAACAATTAACACTAACAGAGCCATAGGCTATACTGACGACTGTTCAGGGAGAGATTATGTCGAACCGACCCCCGCAGCAAATAAATATTATCGTTTCCATGTATCTGGGTTATGGAGCCATGATGATTTGTCGTCAAATGGTCACCATTCTTAGCCCTGCCTTACTTGCTGATGAGACCTTGGGGTTAACAAAAACAAACCTTGGTGATTTTGCGGCTTATGGCACCTTAGGTGCGCTGGTTGGGAAACTTATTTGGGGACCCCTTGCCGATAAGATTGGCGGGCGTTTTACTTTTTTAATTGGTATTTTTCTTACCGCGCTATTTATCATCGCATTTGGGCTTTCTCCCAATGTGATGGCTTTTACTGGGTTTTCATTTCTACTTTATTGCACCAAATCTTCGGGCTGGCCCGGTATGACTAAGCTGGTCGGGGAGTGGTATCACCCTCAACATTATGGGCGAGTGTGGAGTATTCTCGCTACCAGTTCGAGGTTAAGTGTGGTGTTGGCTACCCTGTTCTTTGGTTGGTTGATGAGCTTCATGCATTGGCGAATGGTAGCATTCATCGCAGCGATTTTTGCGCTGATCATTTTTGTCGGCTGTTATTTTTACCTAAAAGAAAAGCCCAGCCCCCCTAATTTTTTCAAAGAGGATGAAACCAATACCGATAACCCTGAGCAGGCCACTGCAACAAAACAGGCGCTAGATAACAAATATAATCACCCACTCAAGGGCATTGGTACGATTGGTGGGCTAGTGACATTTGCCAAAAGCCCTAGAGTTTGGTTAGTAGTGATCATGTTGATGATGCTTACTTGCATGATGGCCTTTTTGGATTTTGTTGCAGTTTATCTTATGGAAAGCTATCAACTGACGCCCTCACAGGCAGCAATGGCCTCTACCGTCTTTCCCGTAGGTTCCTTGACCGGGCTTTTGGCTTCGATCGCGTTTTACGACCGCTTTTCAAAGAAGGGGATCAGGGCAGTATTAACCATAGCACTGATTCTTAGTTTGTTGAGCGTGCTTACCTTGCAGTATTTACCTTTGTTTAATTTGATCGCTGAATTGAACTACACTGTAGCTCTGGTCGCAATTTTTTTGTTCGCTTTTTCAATTTCCCCAGCCTATTACCTACCCATGTCGATATTTTCCATTGAATACGGCGGCCCTCACAGTGCCACTTTGGTGTGTTTAATTGATGCCTTCGGCTTTGCTGCCAGTGCCACATTTGCTTTCATTGGGGGAAGACTGGCAGATAGCGCGGATGGTTGGTCTAACTTTATGAATATGCTAATTTTTATTTCTGCCGCTGGAGTCATATCAGTTTGGGCATTTATGCACTCAGAATATAAGGCAGCAAAGCGAGTAGTCATATGAATCGAGAATTTTGAATGATTACGGGTATAAATAGGTTTTACCTATCAATATGGTAGATTAAATCAACTTCAGCGATTACTGTTCTTGGTCTAATATTAACTTTCTAAATACGTGATATTAGGAAGATATAATGAAAAAGAAACTTACCACTAATGCTGGCTGCCCAGTAGCTAACAACCAAAATATTATGACCGCAGGTCCTCGTGGCCCTCAATTATTACAAGACGTATGGTTTCTGGAAAAATTGGCTCATTTTGATCGTGAAGTCATACCAGAAAGGCGTATGCATGCCAAAGGCTCTGGTGCATACGGAACTTTTACCGTTACGCATGATATTACGCAATACACTAGAGCGAAGATTTTTTCTGAAATAGGGAAAAAAACCGAGATGTTCGCTCGATTTACCACAGTTGCAGGTGAACGAGGCGCCGCCGATGCTGAGCGTGATATCAGAGGATTTGCATTAAAATTTTACACTGAAGAAGGTAACTGGGATTTAGTGGGTAATAACACCCCTGTTTTCTTTTTACGTGATCCGTTAAAATTTCCTGATTTGAACCACGCTGTGAAACGTGATCCCCGTACTAACATGCGCAGCGCTCAAAACAATTGGGATTTCTGGACATCACTGCCAGAAGCCTTACACCAAATAACTATTGTGATGAGTGATAGAGGCCTGCCTGCCACCTACCGTCACATGCATGGCTTTGGTAGCCATACTTTTAGTATGATCAACGCAGACAATGAGCGCGTATGGGTTAAATTTCATTTTAGCTCAAATCAAGGGATCAAAAACTTAACAGATCAAGAAGCCGAAGTCGTTATTGGTCAGAACCGAGAAAGCCATCATGCTGATTTATATGACGCTCTTGAATCAGGTGAATTTCCATCTTGGACCTTAAAAATTCAAGTAATGACTGAAGAGCAAGCAGAAAAATCACCTTACAATCCTTTTGATTTAACTAAAGTATGGCCGCATAAAGATTATCCTCTGATTGAAGTGGGCGTAATGGAGCTAAATCGAAATCCCGAGAACTTTTTTGCTGAAGTAGAACAGTCAGCATTTAACCCAGCGAGTATAGTGCCAGGGATCAGTTTCTCTCCTGATAAAATGTTGCAAGGTCGACTATTTTCTTATGGTGATGCTCAGCGCTATCGTTTGGGTGTGAATCATCAACAAATACCGGTCAATGCGCCGCGTTGTCCTGTACACAGCTATCACCGAGACGGAGCAATGCGCGTTGATGGTAACCATGGCAGTACCATAGGTTATGAGCCAAATACGCAAGGTGAATGGCAAGAGCAGCCAGACTTTTCTGAGCCACCGATGGAATTATCTGGCGCTGCTGCCCATTGGAACCATCGAGAAGATGAAGATTACTTTTCTCAACCGGGTGACTTATTCAGGTTAATGGATAACAACCAACAGCAGGCTTTATTTGATAATACAGCTAGATCCGTTGGTGGTGCGAGTATTGATATCCAAAAAAGACATATTTCACACTGTTTGAAAGCGGATCATGCCTATGGTGCAGGTGTTGCTAACGCACTTGGGATTTTGCTAGATAGTATCTAACATTAATTAAGATAACGATGGTTCAGTCGCTCAATCATTAACTGAATCATCATTAACTGAATTTAAAATTCATTTAAGCCTTTTATCATTGACACCAGCCTCTTCCTCCCCCATTGTTCACGATTTACCAATTCATCGTAAATTTTAGTGAGAATAAATGCCTACTACCTCCGCCAATAAGCAAGAATTACAGGGTTACTTCCTGATGTTTGGTTCAATCCTTATATTTTCTTTGCTGCCCTATTACATACAATTTTTAGCGCCTGTGGATGGTAATACCTTATTTTCTTTTCGCGTGTTATCACAGTTAGGTTTTGGTTTTCTATTTTTGGTTTTGACTCGACAACTGTTTGCGCTTAAAGCCGTGTTTGTACAGCCAAAAGAGCTGTTGCTGTTGTGTTTAACATCACCCTTGATCGCAATACAATGGTGGATATTTTTTTGGGGACCAGTAAATGGTGAAACAATTAATATTGCTATGGGATACTTTTTATTACCTATTACCATTAGTTTAACTGGCCGGTTTTATTTTAAAGAAAACTTGAGTCCTTTATTGTGGCTCGCTGTGGGCGCTGCATTAATTGGAGTGAGCGTTGAGCTATATAGAAGCCATTCATTTTCTTGGGTTACGCTGCTTATTTGTTTGGCTTATCCTCCCTATTTTATCTTACGCCGCAAAAGCAAAATACCGACAACAAGTAATTTTGTTGCAGAGAACATTTTTGTCACTCCGATAGCTTTATTGCTGCTATATTTTGCAAACCAACAGCAACTGCCCTTTTTGCCTTCATTAGATTGGGGAATATTATTGTTATTAGGCTCAGGTTTATTGGGCACTGTTGCCATGCTATTTTTTGTTTCCGCATCGACACGCTTAAAATTTACAATATTTGGCATGTTAAATTATGGCGAGCCCATATTGATGATGCTGGTCGCGATATTTTTACTTAACGAAACCATTAGCCCAGAACAACTATGGAGCTATGGTTTCTTCGGTATAGCGGTACTGTTAGTCATTGGCGATAGTTTACTGCGCATAATAATCAGTAAAAGAAGAACATTTGACTCATTATAATTCTTCTTAGAAATGCAAAAAACCGCTAACTTTTCAGTAAGCGGTTTTTATTAATGCTATCGAAAGGTCTGTTTAAAGACAAATCGCTTTAATACGAATTTTATCTGTCCAACTAAGAAAACCATGATTTGTTAAATATTCAACGTTAACCATTGAAGTTCCGTTCGGACAGTCAAGTAAAAGGTTTTTGTAAGCTTGGTCAACATAGTTAGTGTCGTAAACAAAACCTAGTATATTTTTTTGAGACTTTTCAATCTCAATAACCTTGCCAAGCTCAAGTTCATTAGCACTATTACTTCCAACATCCACTTGTGACATATGAACACTGCTAGTGCACGCACTAAGCATCGCCACCGTAAGTAGCAAAAATAACTTTTTCATTACTACACCTCATTACAGTATGCAGATACAATAACTTCTCTTTTAAACATAAGCACATAGCCTGTAGTTTGATGCTTAGTATAAACCCCTTCAATTTTTCCTGTTGGACATTGTCCTTTGAGTTTATCAATGGCGTCATCAACAAAAGCATTGCTAAAGTTTATTCCGATGAAATTCCAGCTTGATGATGTGGTAGTTATTACGTTATCTCTTTGTGCTGGGACTTGTGTCATAGATACGGTATTTAAACCAACGCAACCAGTGAGTGACAGTGCAAGTAATGAAAATAAGATGGTGTTCTTTAACATGAGATTTCTTCCTAAATTTAGTTAGTCTGAGTCGTATTAATACAATAACCGTTGATGCGTACAACCTCGCCACTTACAGGGCCTACATTGGTTGCTTCGCGAACTGAAGTTAATCCGGTTAACTTTTTACTTGGACATGCTTTAATGACCTCAGAGAGGACTTCATCGGCATAAGCGTCGTTATATACAGGGTTACCCGTTTTAGGACCAAAATTACTGATGGTCAGAATAAAAGCCACTAATTCTAAGTCTTCACTGGTTGAGCTTGACTTTGCCACCTCTGCCCCTATTTGTGCAGCTTTAGCTGCGTCAAAACCAAATTCATTTACCTTGATTGTAAATGGCGTTAACGTACCTTGAGACTGGTCTATATCACCAATATGAACATGGTGAAGTTGACTACACCCGCCAACAAGTAAAAAGCTGAGTCCAAGAATACTTTTCAATTTTATCGGCATATGTGCCTACCTATTTATTACGTGGATTGATAAAGCGTGACGCTATTATACTTTCTAATGAAACCAGTTGATCTGCTTTATTGTTTAGTAAGTGTGGGGTAAACGTAAGAAACTGTAAGCGATTAAATAATGATTTGTAGATATAGCTTTCAAAGTGAAGATGAAGGTGATTAAGCGGAAATAAAATGGTTATGGTACAGTGTTAACCAAAATATAACTTAAATATCATGAGCATAATACAATGGAATTATATCACTGCCGCGACTCACGTTCTGTCAGACCGTTATGGGCGCTTGAAGAATTACAGCTTAACTATAAGCTAATCAATATGGAGTTTCCGCCAAGATATCACCAAGCAGGTTATTTAGAAATAAATCCCCTAGGCACTGTGCCGACGTTTATCGACGGCAACTTGGTCATGACAGAGTCTGCGGCTATTTGTCAGTATTTAGTCGATAAGTATGGCGCGAGTGAAATAGGATTAACTGTTGAACACCCTGAATACGGCGATTACCTTAATTGGATACATCGCAGTGATACTACCTTCACTTTTCCGCAAGCCTTAATACTAAGATATGATCGTTATGAAAAAACTGAACGTAAGCAACCGCAAGTAGTTGAAGATTATAAAAAATGGTTATCGTCTCGGTTGAAAAGCGTTGAGTCTGCACTTGAAAGCAGTGATTACCTTTGTGCTGGAAAATTTACTATTGCTGATATTTGTGTTGGTTATGCACTTTTCCTCGCCCATAAAACAGCTAACGATAATAATTTTGGCCCCCATACTCGCGATTATTTAAAAAGACTAATGGAAAGGGATGGTTTTAAAGCGGCAATGACTCAACAAGAAGAGCTTGCGCCCATTTTTTAATGAGTAATACCAATTTAATCAACTTGGTATAAAACATCACACTTTATTGTGATGTACAGTGCGTTATGTATGAATATAATAAGCGCAAAATACATTATCATTATTTTGCGCTTTACAAGTATGCTCTAGTTGGAAACCTATATTGAGCGTGATGCTCAAGGCTAAGGATAACTTACTTTGCTGCTTCTGTAGCCGTCGCTTTTTTCATTGCTGCTTTAATTTCCTTAATATCACAGCCATCAAGCAACAGCAGTACATCGGCAATAGAACTTCGTAATTCAGTACTTTCTTTAAGCGTTTTTTTATTTTGAATATGCGATATCGATTCTCTATTCATTACAGTATTTAGTAATTTCTTCAAACCGTCTTCATCATCAATATTTAATGGCGCTAGCGGATTAGTTGCTACTTCATTATAAGCATTATAAATAAGAGTGAGTGCTTCTTGAGATTCTTTTAATCTTTGCATTTTTTATTCTTATTAAATTGAATAGTCATTTTAGATTACATCAATAAAACACTTTGTCTACAAGATATTAAACAATTAACTTGTAAAGCCGCTCTGACTGGGAAAAGTAACATAACGTCTTAGCCTATCATTAAGATTAAAGCTTAAATAGTCGGCCAATATGTTACTAACAATATCTATCGGCTGATAAACAATCAGTGGTCTCAATGCAAATGTGTTATCGTCTAGCTAATTTTTAAGCTCATAGACTTATTATTAACGATGTTTTTTGAACTGATTTTTCTCTTCTTAGCTGGTGTTTTTGGCGGCGTTCTTAACTCAATTGCAGGCGGCGGAAGTTTCATTACCTTCCCTGCCCTGATGTTTGTCGGCATTCCTCCCATTATAGCAAGTGCAACAAATACCTTTGCGTCATGCGCCGGATATATGAGCGGAACTTATGCTTTTCGCAAAGAGATTGCTAACCATAAAGATGAGCTGCTCCTAATCATAATAATCAGCTTCATTGGCGGTATTACGGGCGCATGGCTATTACTGAAAACACCTGAAGCAGTATTTCGAGAGGCTATTCCCTGGTTACTTTTATTTGCTACCGTACTGTTTGTTTTTGGTGGACAAATTAACATTAGATTAAAAAAAATGGCATCTAATCACCGTCATGCCTCATCTGTGGGTAGAGGTTTATTATTAGTCATGCTCTTGGCAGTGTCGACCTATGGCGGTTTTTTCAACGCGGGTCTAGGTATCATTACCCTGAGCTATTTAGCATTAGCGGGTCATACTAATATCAATGCCATGAATGGTTTAAAACTATTAATCTCATCGACAGTATCACTGATTGCTATCGCACTGTTTATTTATAATGATGTTATTGCCTGGTATGAAGGCTCTATTGTGTTATGTGGCACTTTAGCGGGCGGCTATGTTGCGGCGAATGTATCACGACAACTCCCTCAAAAACATATCAGACGGTTTGTTATTGTGGCCAGTGCAGCGACCACGCTGTATTTTTTTATTGATATTTATGCAGGCCAACTCTTGTCATAGGCTGTTACGAGCAAAACGTTTAGCGGCTCATATGCTGTTGTTGTCGCTTTAATGATTTGTTTTTAGTTATTGATTCCTTCTGCTCAGCCGCATAAAGATTGAGTCCATTAAACAGGCTCTTTAATTTCGTTGCCTCGTAGTCTAGTTCAATCTTTGCAATAACAAGCTGATGTTTTTCCGGAAATAACGCTTCTACTGATTGCGAAATCAACTCAAATAACTTTTTCAGGCTAATTTTATGGATTTGGCCAGTTTTGTTAAAAATCCACTCGGTAATCGCCATAAAATCATCAAACGGTTTATCAGACAATATGTGGGGTAAAGCGTATTTAAAACGCCCTGAATTACCAATCATGTCCCAATATCGCGCAAAGCGGTTAATACGTTGCATGGTGGTAAAGCTCACCCTGTCAGTACTTAAAATATTAAAGGGTGGCAATGGATTAAAACGCAGATCGAATGCTTCGGTATGCCTTATTATTGGGCTACCTTTCAACCGTTTCAATATACCCATTTGGATTTCATGTGGGCGACAATGATAGAGTTGATTGAAGCTATCTTTAAACGTGTCGAAGGTTTCGCCCGGTAAACCAAAAATAAGATCAGCATGAATATGTGCCGAAGTATTATCCCTTAACCACAGTAAATTTTCTTTTGACTTGGCGTTATTTTGTTTACGACTAATATTCGCCTGTACCTCAAGATTAAAGGTTTGTATGCCTATTTCAAATTGTAAACTGCCTTCAGGAAACTGCGCTAACAATTCTTTTAGTTTTCTAGGTAGGTGATCGGGTACCACTTCAAAATGCAGGTAAAGATCGTCAGTCATCCGGTCTAAAAAGAACTGCATAATTTGCATGGTAGTTTTAATGTTTAAATTAAAGGTTCTATCAATAAATTTAAAATTTCTCGCACCACGTTGATAGAGGATTTCCATTTGTTCAAGAAATGACGTTAACTCAAATGGCGTTGATGATTTGTCTAAAGACGATAAACAAAATTCACATTTAAACGGACAACCACGTGATGCTTCAACATACAGCAGACGGTGTTTTAAATCTTCATCGGTATAATACTCATAAGGCAATGCTATGTCTTCTAACGGAACAGGTTTCGAGTTGAGGACTTTTTTGTCAGGTGGCGTTTCATTGATAATATCTTTACACAGTTGATAAAAACTAATATCTGCCGGTCCCGTTAAGACATAATCTGCACAGGCAACAATCGCTTGTTGCTCAGTTTCATAACTGACTTCTGGGCCACCTAGAACAACCTTAATTTCTGGTGCAATCACTTTTAACAGGTTAACAACATCGGTGGTTTCCACTATGTTCCAGATATAAACACCAAAACCAACAATATCGGGTTTTGATGCTAAAATTTGTTCAACTATATCAAGGGCGCGAGTTTGGATAATAAACTCTTTTATTTCACAAAATTCCTGTAATTCATTTAAATTAGCATAAAGGTAACGTAAACCAAAACTGGTGTGAAAGTACCTTGCGTTTAGTGTCGCAAGCACAATTTTAGGCGAGATTTTATCAATTTTTTGACTGCTTTGATGAGTAACTGACTCTGCTTTTACTGAATCAAGCGTATTGTCTTGCGTTAGAAGAATCTGCGTAACGGTCAGCTCGGGATGGTTTTGTTGCTCTGCCATACTGGGTTTCAAATGCCTTTGATTAAATATCTTTGATGATAGTGCCGCAATTATACGGTGATTGCTTACGTTATTCAGCAATATTGTTTGTGCCCCCCAAAAGAGCTGATTATATTATATTTCTATCTATAACGGGCTAAGGAATAATTGGCTAAAAAATATAGTGAAACGCAGGCAACAGTAATCTTCTGTTTAATTATTTTGTTAAGTTTTAACCATTAAATTGATCAAATTTTAATGATAAGTCTGCTGCCATTTCATGTTGCCCTTTAATTCTTAAGACTTCGATTATACATTCGATGGTGCATAGACCACCTTTAGGTTGATTGGCCCTAAGTTTGTATAAAGAATCATTGGCCGTTTTCAAAGTGAAGTGTGGAGCATTTTTTAAATATGAGCTCTGGTTGAAGATTTTTTTTGATTCCTGCCATGTACCATCAATAATAATGATGTTTTCATATTCTTCAATTAGCACCGATGATACTGCTGATGATGACTCTTCCTCAGCTGATGATTCTCCCTTCGAATATAATAATACCGCCTCATTATTTTCTATTAATCGAGTAAGATCTTTATTAGGATTTACTCTTTCCCAGAGTATTCGTTCAACAATTTGATTAGAATTTTCTATAGCAAGAGAGCCGGTATTGGTTGCTCTATGCAATTCACGTTCATGTGTAAGTAAAAATATTTTCATTTTTCTTTATTGTTTCGCTTTAGATTATTGTTGTGAGACATGTTCGCCAAATCTGAAGATGGTTTGCTCTAAATATACGTTAGCTCTTCAAGTACAATGTATAGAGTCCCCCTAGTATTCAATGGATAATAATATCATTGGTTAGAGTAAGCGGCGAAGGATAAAAAGCCAACTGTATTTATACTTAACAAATAATTAATCTTATTTTATACCATTCCGTTAGCGCAAAAGTGAGATAAGTATTGAAGGTTGTATAAATCGTATAACAGCATAAAGCCGCTAATCTTTCGATTAGCTGCTTTTCTTAACGTAACAGAAATACTGGGAATAATGTGGGTACTGGTTTTATTCCATAAAATTACCATTAAAGTAATTATTATAGAAACTAGAATTCACGGAAAAACGTAATCGGATGACATACCATTAAAAATACTAGCTTGTGTAAAAATAAAAACTCACCAGTTTATAACGTAGAATAAATATAAACTGGTGTATTTACTAATGAGCCTAGTATTAAAGTGCTTTAAATATTTGCTCCACGCTATCTTTAGCATCACCAAACAGCATTTGAGTATTGTCCTTAAAGAACAATGGATTTTGCACACCAGCATACCCTGTATTCATTGACCGTTTGAAAACGATAACTTCTTTCGCATTCCAAACTTCAAGAACGGGCATACCCGCGATAGGGCTAGTTGGGTCTTCGGCAGCAGCCGGGTTAACTGTATCATTAGCGCCAATGACCAACACTACGTCAGCCTCACCAAAATCATCATTGATTTCATCCATACTTAAAACGATATCATAAGGCACTTTTGCTTCAGCCAGTAATACATTCATATGTCCAGGTAAACGACCAGCCACTGGATGTATAGCAAAACGAACTTTTATCCCTTTATTTATTAGCTGTTGGGTCAGCTCATAGACAGGATATTGCGCTTGAGCAACAGCCATACCGTAACCTGGAGCGATAACGACAGATTTGGCATTACGTAATATGTCAGCAACCGCTTCAGCATGCACCTCTATGTGCTCACCGTAGTCTTTATCGTTATCAATAACAACGTCTGTACCAAAACCACCGGCAATGACACTGATAAAAGAGCGATTCATTGCCTTACACATAATGTAAGATAAAATAGCACCTGACGAGCCAACTAAAGCACCCGTAATGATAAGTAAATCATTACTTAACATAAAACCAGCGGCAGCTGCAGCCCAACCTGAATATGAATTTAACATGGAGACAACAACTGGCATATCCGCACCGCCAATTGAAGCAACCAAATGCCAACCAAATACCAAAGCCGTAATAGTCATTAAGAATAATGGTATATTTGCACCGCCATGATTCACAAAAGAAAGTAGCAGTAAAAAACTGAAAATCCCTGCGGCTAAATTCATTTTATGACGATGAGGTAACATCAAAGCACTAGAGCTTATAGTTCCACGTAGTTTAGCAAAAGCGACAATAGAGCCTGTAAAAGTCACTGCACCAATAAATATTCCTATGAAAATTTCACTTAAGTGTATTTTCAGGGCGGTATGCTGAACTGCCGTCATTACTAGACTATGGTTTGCATCAAAATAGCTATTAAAACCAACTAACATAGCAGCTAAACCAACGAAACTATGCAATATTGCAACAAGCTCAGGCATTTGTGTCATTTCGACTTTATTCGCTAATCTAAGTCCAATACCTGAGCCAACGACCATTGCAATAATAATAATAAATACATTAGAAACGCGGGGATCAATAATAGTGGCAAGTAAAGCGATAGCCATACCTGCCATACCAAATAAATTCCCCCGTTGTGCCGATTCTTGCTTACTTAAACCCGCTAAACTAAAAATAAACAGTAAAGCAGCAATCACGTATGCTGCACTAATGAAACCATTAGACGCTATTTGTGTAGATTCCATACTACTCCCCTACTTACTAAACATTTTTAACATACGACTAGTGACTTTAAAGCCACCGACAATGTTGATGGTTGCCACTAACGTCGCTAAGGTGGCGAGTATCTGTACGACTATATTGTCCGAGCCAATTTGTAATAAAGCCCCGACAATAATAATGCCAGAGATCGCATTGGTGACACTCATCAAAGGTGTATGCAAAGAATGGCTGACGTTCCAAACCACGTAATAACCAATAACACAAGCAAGTACAAAAACAGTAAAGTGAGTCAAGAAATCTGCAGGCGCAACACTGGCCACCCAGCCAAATAATGCAATTCCTGCCGCCATAAAGGCATATTTTTTAATTGGCGATGTAGGCTCTTCTTCAATGGCTTCCACCGGTTCAGCTGTTGCTTTTTGAACTGGCGCTGCACTGACTTGAATAGGCGGTGGTGGAAAAGTAATTTCATCTTCTTTAACCACCGTCATATTACGAATGATTACATCATCAAAATCAATATCAAACGTTCCATCTTTGTTTTTACATAATAACTTAGCTAAATTCACTAAATTATTAGCATATAGCTGTGAGGCCTGATTAGGTAAACGAGACACTAAATCAGTATAACCAATCACTTTAACACCATCCGTATCAACCACTTTGCCGACGACGGTACATTCACAGTTACCACCACCTGCAGCAGCTAAATCTATAATCACACTGCCTGCCTTCATTGATTCAACCATTTTTTCAGTGATCAATTTTGGCGCTGGTCTGCCTGGAATCATCGCGGTAGTAATAATTATATCAACGTCTTTGGCTTGCTCTGCAAACAGCGCCATTTCTGCATCAATAAAAGCTTTACTCATTTCTTTAGCATAACCATCACCAGAGCCGGTATCTTCTGGCTCTTCATAGTCAAGTTCAAGAAATTCAGCTCCCATACTTTCTATTTGCTCTTTTACTTCAGGACGGGTATCAAAAGCGCGTACAATGGCACCTAAACTACCAGCGGTACCAATTGCGGCTAGACCTGCAACACCAGCACCAATTATCATCACTTTAGCTGGCGGCATTTTACCCGCTGCGGTTATTTGCCCAGTAAAAAAACGACCGAAATGGTGAGATGCTTCAATAACTGCGCGGTAACCGGCAATATTTGCCATTGAGCTCAATGCATCCATCGGTTGAGAACGGGTCATCCGAGGTACCATTTCCATGGCTAACGTAGTAATTGATTTGGTTCGAAGGGCCTCTAATAGTTCTGAGCTTTGCGCTGGCGCAATAAAACTAATAAGTGTTGAACCATCGTTCATTGATTCAACTTCGTCTAATGTTGGCGCGTTTACTTTAAGGATAATATCGCTTTGCCAGCATGCTTTCTTCGTGACAACTTCTGCATTAGCATCGCTATACTCTTGATCGGTAAAACTCGCCTTAGTACCAGCGCCTTTTTGAACTTGCACAGTAAAGCCTAATTTAATTAATGCACTAACCGAGCTCGGTGATGCTGCAACCCGACGCTCACCTAAAAAAGATTCTTTGGGTATACCTATTCTCATCTGAATTTCCTTAGTATATATATGAATAATTTTTTGCTGACATGACTTGTTTAAAATTAATACAATAAGTTGTTCAATTGCAAGAACTATTTAAAAGCATAGCTTATTGAAAACAGTCCTTCCCTAATAGACTATTTACACATAATTATTTTGGTTGCATTCTAATGCCGCCATCCATACGGATATTTTCACCATTTATATAACCATTATTAACTAAAAACTGTACGGCTCCAGCAAACTCTGAAAGTTGACCTAAACGCTTAGGAGATAATACGCTTTGTTCTAGCGTATGCCTGACATCATCACTTAAGCGCGCTAGCATTGGTGTATCACTAAGACCGAGTGTAATCGTGTTTACTCGAATACCGAGCGATGATAAGTCACGGGCTAAAGTTAGCGTCATACCAACAATACCTTTAAAAATTATTTATTAACGATGTGACTACCTTTTACCTTTAAGAAATCTATTTTCATTTTCTTTACTTGGCAACATGCAGCTGTCGTACTGTCCAAATAAATAATATCGATTAAGGGCAATACGATCATAAAGCCAATTTCTTATGCCCTTGGGAAGTATTTTGAAGACATATAATAAACGCCATGGAAATCCAAGCTTATTGACGACATTTAAAAAAGCATCACTCTTATCAAAATATTGGTTACCTTCTACCAAGAGCATGGTATCAAATTGATCAGTTGGCATTTTAAAATGATTTAATATGCTCTGCCCTTCTGGTGATTGAACGCTGCATAGCTTAAAGCGCTGTTGTGTATCAACCTTAACGATAAATTGAGTCCAAACATTACAAAGTTTGCAGACACCGTCAAATAGGATCACACAATCATTTATATCAATATTAGGAGGGTATTTTTCTATGGTCATGCGCTCTCCTTCTTAATATGAATACGTTTTGGAAAAAACCCATGATATAACCAATTAAAGGTTTTAGCGCGAAAGGGACAACTACCTTTTTCATCTGTCATTGACTTCCATTTTCTTTCGCTTCTTATAACCATTTAATAATAACAACATGCCCAATGCTGCAAGCAAATGTTTTAACGTATGACCACTTAACGCTGTTAATACTTCAAAAATAAACGTGTCAAAATGCTCAAACAGTTTGGCTAAAATATAGGTACATAAAAGCCACCAATATCTATTGCCGTAGCTAAATGTTGGTTTCATAAATAGCAAAATTAGCGGTATCGCAATTAATGGTAGAAATTGAACTAAGATGTAAAATCGTAAATCGCCCGCACCATTGCTCTCGGTGTAATACCAATAAAGCACAGATGCTCCCCCGATTATGAGTAAGGGATATAGCAGACGTTTACCTAGTTCAACGGAGAGATATTCAGCAATAATAATCGCGATTAAGGCCATAAAGGCCAACGTCATAGGTAATCTATCCCATACTAATGTTTGGTTACTTGGCCAAAGGTGATAATAACCAGAGCCAAACCCAATAAGTAACAAACCGAGAAATAATAAACAATATCCTACTTTTAGTGCATCAAGTTTTGTTATTTTATTAGAGATCAAAAGGCTGTACAGCCCCATACATCCAACAATGATAAAGGGAATATTAGAAAGAACATTGAAAAAGTTAGGAATAGATAAAAAGGTACGATTATCGACAAAAGCATGATATTCAAGTGACTGAGCTATCGGCTCTTGCACCAATACGCCTATAGTGATGCATAGCAGTATGATGAAAATACCGATAGTCCCTTTACGGTTATAACCCATTGTCACGCACCTTTTTTCTTTGTCTTTCATATATATAACTATCCTCGTATAGCTAAGTTCTACTATAAAGATAATGTTTAGGCTTTAAAAGACTGTTTTACCAAAACATTGATGCAAACGATAACATCAAACAGATGTGACTAAATATTGGGCGGGTGGTAATTAATATTATTGGACGAAAAAAAACGCTAATCTTTCAATTAGCAGTTTTTCTAAATGTGACGGGAGGAATGGGACGAGTATGGGCACTGGTTTTATTCAATAAAATTGCCATTAGAGTAGATTTTATATCAAAATAAAGCGTATACACTAAACAGTCGATAAAATAACTTAGGGATGTTTACTGGTTAATCTCATCAGAAATAGCCATCTTGGATACATCTTAAAGATATCAAAGCATTCTGTTAGAATAGTTAGCTATTGATTAAAGAACCCCGAGCCAGCATGTCAGAATTTAAAGCATTTTCACTTTTAGAGTCAATTATTGACCGCGTCAGTCTTAAAGGCTATACACAGCCCACACCGATCCAAAAAGAATGTATCCCAGTGCTTATTAATGGAAAGGATCTTCTTGGTATAGCGCAAACGGGAACAGGAAAAACTGCGGCCTTTTCATTGCCTATTATCAATAATTTTGGGCGAAATAAAATTGATATCAAAGCGAAAAGTACGCGTTCGCTCATACTAACGCCAACACGAGAGCTTGCCTCGCAAATAATGCAAAATATTGATGACTACTCTGACGGATTAGGGCTTAAAACTAAGGTTGTTTATGGTGGTGTAGGAAGACAAGCTCAAGTTGACGCTATCGCACTTGGACTTGATATTTTAGTGGCCACCCCTGGCAGGTTATTGGATTTAATTGATACGGGCGATATAAATTTTGAAGCGTTAGAAGTATTTGTATTAGATGAAGCAGATACAATGCTTGATATGGGGTTCTTTAACGATGTTCAA
>MAAC01013529.1_pt1 | contig 27258 bp, 21 predicted proteins | sample 1115981 | NCBI WGS metagenome assembly MAAC01 (sample SAMN04961126, study PRJNA320927) | seawater metagenome | isolation source: sample BD02T64 sea water enriched with oil for 64 days | place: USA:Gulf of Mexico | collected 2013-07-27
TGCCCGGTGTCCCCTCACCTCGTATGGCAGCAATTTACTCGCGGCAAACATTTGTCGCTCAAAGAAGTTTTTCAATTTGAATTAGTGTTATCCACCAATTGTTTACGCCAGGGGCATTTTAAAGAAGGTGTGCGTGCACTTTTGGTTGAGAAAGACCGCAACCCTCAGTGGCAACCTGCAACCGTGGATTCTGTAACTGAGGCAGACATCAGTGCGCTAATTAAACCTGCATGGGATAATGGCCCGCACCCACTTGAAAACCTGTAATCCATAAGAAAAACATAAGGAACGAACATAATGACTCAAACAGTAGCCTTTATTGGTCTCGGTAACATGGGCGGCGGCATGGCCGCTAATTTGGTTAAAGCAGGTTTTGTGGTTAATGCTTTTGATTTGTCGTCAGCGGCTCAGGAACATGCTCGTGAATCCGGCTGTCATGTTGTTGATAGTGCAAAGGCTGCTGTAGATGGTGCAGACTTTATTGTTAGCATGTTGCCAAACGGCACTATTGTTGAAAGCGTTTATATTGATGGTGATGCGCTACTAGATGTCATCGACAAAAGCGCGCTGGTTTTAGATTGCTCAACTGTTGCCCCCGCAAATTCTCGTCGTGTTGAAGCTGAAGCTGCCAAGCGAGGCATTCGTGCGATTGATGCTCCTGTTTCTGGAGGTGTGGCAGCTGCTGCCGCTGGCACATTAGCCTTTATGTGTGGCGGTTCAGAAGACGATTACCAAGCAGCGCAACCCGTACTCTCCGCTATGGGTTCCAATATCTTCCGCGCAGGTGACGCCGGTGCCGGTCAGGTTGCCAAAATCTGCAATAACATGCTGCTAGCAATCCACATGACAGGAACGGCTGAAGCATTGCAGTTAGGTATCGACAACGGTCTCGACCCCAAAGCCTTATCCAATATAATGCTGAAAAGCTCGGGAAGTAATTGGTCACTACAAAAATACAACCCAGTACCAGGCGTCATGGACGATGTGCCATCAGGCAATGATTACCAGGGCGGATTTATGGTTGACCTGATGTTGAAGGATTTAGGCCTTGCAGCTGAAGCGTCTACAGGTAGCAAATCATCCATCCCTATGGGTGCTGCCGCACGCAACCTATTTAACTTACACAAGCGTTCTGGGGAAAATGTGGGTGCATTAGATTTCTCCAGCATCATCCGCCTGTATGAGCAGGGCGAGTAATGTGGAGTATCAAGTATATATTCTTGATACTCCTAAATAAATTCGCGCTGATTCGCGTTTGTTAAGGCGTTTATGTATCTGAATAAATTTCAATTGTTTTAGATACATAGGTGCCTCCACTGGTTAGCTGCCAGGGTACGCAAACACCTTACTCTGGTAATGCCCAGTTGATCGGCTCTTTTCCTTTAGACTCCAAGTAAACATTTGTCTCACTAAAATGCCCACAACCCAAAAATCCTCGGTGAGCAGACAGCGGAGATGGATGAACTGAACGTAAAACTCTGTGTTTCGTTTCATCAATAAATTGGCCCTTTTTATGGGCATAGCTACCCCATAATAGAAAAACCACTCCCTCTTGCTCCTCATTGATTTTTTGGATCACACTGTCCGTGAAACGCTCCCAACCTTTCTTTTTGTGCGCGCCAGCCGTTGCCTGCTCAACCGTCAAAACACTATTGAGCAGCAACACGCCCTGTTTTGCCCAAGAGGTTAGACAACCATGGCCAGGTATAGCCAAACCTAAATCACGATGCAGTTCTTTAAATATATTCTTTAATGAGGGAGGTGGTCTAACGCCTTCAGGAACAGAGAAGCACAAGCCATGAGCTTGACCAGGACCATGATAAGGATCCTGCCCTAAGATCACGACTTTCACATCATTAAAAGGCGTAAAGTTAAAGGCATTAAAATACTCCTCGCCGGGAGGGTAAATGATTTTCCCTGCGTGTTTTTGCTGCAATAAAAATGCTCGCAATTCGATCATGTAATCTAAGTCGAACTCTGCAGACAACTGCCTCTTCCAGCTAGACCCCAGATTTAAATCTTCCACTACCTTACTCAACTCAATCTAGACCTGCACTAAAAAGGTATGAAATATACGCTTTAACATGCGCTTAGCTCGATCTGCATCAAACTCTTCAGCTGGACACTGCAATCCCTCTTGTTCTAAACGGAAAATTGTCGCCATGAGTAACTCTGCAACAATATCTGGCTCATCAATACCCATTTTCTCACACAACAGATGCATATCATTCACAAGATAACTGTAATAATGCTGAGCCATATCTCGAAGACGAGGGTCACGTAGTGATTCATGCATAAACGCCTGCTCGGCCAACAAATGATCACGTTTATCCGTTAATTCATGTTGAATAAAGGCTACCAATAATGTTGATAGCGCCTCAACCAACTGAGTTCTTATAGGCCCTGCCTCTGGAACTTTACCGCCATTAGCCTGAATAAATGCTTCAACTTCAGTATAAATCGGTGTTACCACGTCACTCATTGCTTTTTCAGCAAATAATGTAAACGTGTCAGTAATTAAGTCTGATATATCTTTAAAGTAGTATGTTGTGGCAGATAATGGTACTTCAGCTTCTTTTGCCACAGCCCTGTGACGAACACCACGAACACCCTCTTTAACAACAAGCCTTAGAGCCGCTTCTAAAATAGCCTTCCGGCGCTGTTCACTTCTTGTACGACTGGCTTTTCGCCCTTGATAACTTACATTTACACCATCAGACATAATAACAATTCACTACCGGAAACTGTGGGTTCTAGTTTAGCCAATCATACGCTAAATAGTCAGGAAATACAGCGAGATAACTGGATGAACAGTCATCGTTTTTCGCTCCAAAACTGAGCGCCATTGGCGTTAATCGATATTTGGTTGCTGCTGACAATTGATTGATTAATAAAACAGTATAGATGGATTACCGGGATTTACAGAAATTGTATTTTACAACACTGCTGCCCTTTTAAAGAGAGGGAAGAGCCCCGAAGGACTTGATTAATATCAAGTCCTTCGGGGCTGACGCACTTTATACTAGGTATGCAGTGTAAACAAAACAGGAAACAAAAATGCAATTCCTTGCCATAACAATGCTACTTGTATTCGCCAACATTTCATTCGTCGACTTAAGCACTGAACCACAAGCATCCGCCCCTCCGATAGAAAGCGCTGCGACTCCCACAATAATTATTGAATCTGTTAACCTGAAATAGCCTCCCCTTGTACCAACAAGTCACGTTGATCCGCCTGGCCTGTTGGGGAGCTGCGCTTTTGTCGTTTTTTATCTTTTCTACCATCAATAAACAGCAACAACGGTACAAAGAAGAAAAAATTCACGGCCAAAGCAATTGTTACCGTAATCGCAGTTAACATGCCCATGCTCGAATTCGGATAATAATGGGAAGTAGCCATCATGCCAAAGTTTGCCGCCAGCACCAGTGTTGTGGCAATTAACGCCAAGCCAACAGTTTTAAACGCATACCGTGTGGCTTCAATACTTGTTAAGTTATTCTCTCGTCTGGCACGAATATATTTACTTAAGAAATGAACGGTATTATCAATCACGATACCAAGAGTCATACAGGCAACAATACTTACCGCTATGCCAATCTGCCCATTCCATAACCCCCATATTCCAAAAGAAATTATCGCAGGGAATATATTTGGAAAAATGCTTAGTAATCCGTATTTAAAGGAACGTAATGCGATGATTAATAATAGCGACACCACAACTAGTGCCAACCCAGTCCCAACCAACATCCCCTTAATATTGTGGTAGGACAACTCCCCTAGCAATAAGTCAAACCCAACGCCTTGTGTTTCCATCCTTTCCGGTAAATTATTAGCAATCCACGCTCTCGCAGATCGCTCAAAGCCAATAATTTCATTGGAGGATATCGTCCCTAACAACACATCCACCCTCACTGCCGAACGGTCTATATCCATTTGATTTTCTAATCCCAACCCAAAGGGCAGAGACATTTGAAACATTAATACATACTGAGAAATCAACTCCCTTTGCTCTGGAACCTTATAGTAACCAACTTCACCGCCGTTCATATCACGATTTAACCGTTTGATCGTGTCGGAAAATGTAGATACAAACATCACATTATTTTGCTCTCTTGCCCAATCAGAAAAAGCATCTAGCCCCTTCATGTAGTCAGGATCCATGATGCCGCGATCGCCACCCGATGGAAATGCAAATTGAATTCGATGATGACCTGTTAGCTCATCAACCATAAATTGTGTGGCATTTCTCACTTCAAAAGATTCATCAAAATATTCAAACCACACATCATTAAATTCATTTTTTAAACTGCATACAGACAATAGGGAAAATATTAACGTTGCAACAACAAAAACAGGTTTACGTCTGTCTATCACAAAATCTGCAAACTTATTCATAAACTTGTTACGCCAAAGAATTTCACCGTCAGAACCTTCGTCCACATCAAGCTGGCGCGCCTTCTGTTTCACGTTCAACTGAGGTAACACCATAATCATTGCGGGTAAAAATACAATCGACAAGAACCAAGCCGCCATCACACCGACCGAAACCAAATTCCCCATATCCGCAAACGGAGGGGATTCGGAATTATTTAAAAACAAAAAGCCCACGGCAGTCGTCACACTGGTGAGAAATACAGGCTGCATGTTTATACGTAAACTTTCCAGCATCGCCTCACGTTTTTTTTGGCCTACACTAAGTTGATGCTGGTACGTTAACAATAGATGAATACTATCCGCCACTGCTAACGTTAAGATAATTGCAGGTGCCCCCCCCATAACCGGCGTAAGTTCAACTCCCCACCACGTCATAATCCCCAGTCCAATGACATTCGATAACGCAATAACAAAATAGGTTAATACAACCGATGCCACACTGCGCAACATAATGTAAAGGCAAATAAGTACCGCGACAGTGCTGTATAACGATGTTGTGCTTAATGCATCCTCTGTTGCTTTTTTAGATGCATCTTTAAATGCAACATGGCCTGACAACATAAACTCTACATCCGGATACCGAGTCCGAAAATCATCTCGTACCGATCTGGCGTACTCCATAATCATCGGTGCATCACGGCCACCTTCATTATCGGCAAGTACCGACACATTTACCGATGCCACATGCCCCCGAGAGGAAATAACATTCTTCACAAGATAAGGTTCACTAAGCGCTATTTGCTTAATCTTATCCAATTGTTTATCGGATAAACTAAGGGGCTCATCCACTAAGTCAATGACATCAAGGTCATCACCATTCACTTCGGTATGCTGAAAGTTCACTAAAGAGTCGACACGAAGTGTTTTAGGCAACGTCCAAGCTTTATTGGTCAACTCCTGAAGCATGGCCAGATTTTTACGCGTAAACACGTTGTCACTTTTCGGATGGACGATAAAAACCACATTATCGTCTTTCGTAAAACGTTGCTCCATGGCAATCAGGCGTTGCATCCCTTCATTATCCGGCCCAAATAACACCCGAGGATCATTGTTTAACTCTGCAAATCGCAAACCATAACCGGATGTTCCAACCACCAAGAGCGTAAAAATGATGCAAAACCATGGGTGATCGACGATAAACTGTTGAAAATATTGAATAAACCCAGATGGTTCCACGCTATCAACCTGAGAATTCTTATTCATGCCTTTTATCTCTATTTTATTAGTATCTACCTATTGTGCTCAAATAGAGGTAATAATCGCATAACCAAAAAGGGTTATTTTTAGCCCTAAACCGCAAATAACGCCTCACACCCTTTTTACATATTTGTTAATCAGTGAAAACCCCTACCTCTAGGGCTTTGGACACAGCCTGCGTGCGACTCTTTACCATCAGTTTCTCATACAGATTTCGTATGTGGACTTTTGCCGTGTTTGCAGAGATAGAGAGCCGGTCAGCGATTTCAGCATTTTTTAGACCTTGCTTAATAAGCAACAAAATTTCTATTTCCCTTGATGTCAGGCTTTCTTTTATTTTGTTATTTTCAAGATCGAGCGTTTGTTTATCGACAACTCCAGATTGAAGTATTGACTGTTTTTCAAGGTAGCCTCGATACGCTAAGAGAGGAGCACTTAGCCCCCGCAGTCGCTGCAACAAAGGCCCTACAACAATCCAGTCATCTAAAAATACCCGGCAATAACCTGCGCTCTCACCAATAACAATAGCCTTTAATAGAAAACGTCGCGCCCCTATAGAATCCTGCTGCCTTTCACACATCAACGCACTCAACACCAATGCCCTGATTGAACTTAACATTCTCCCAAACCGCTCACTGTCCTCCACAATAAACGTAAGTAACTGCCGAGCCAGTTCAAACTTATCTTGTAATATATACGCTCGAATTAATAAAAATCGATCTTCTTCACTTCGGTAATAGGTGATTTCTTGCAAACGAGACTGTTCTTGATCGGCCCATTTTATTAGCACCTCATATTTCCCCTGACAAAATGCGAGCTTTGCCAAAAACATACTAATTGGTGGTGATATGAAGGACCAAAAGCTTAAATGATCAGAAAAATCCTCTTGGGCAGCTCGTAATAATTGATCCGCCTCATCATAACGCCTCGCACTCATCAATGCATTCGCATAGGTAATATCCGTTAATGCTTTTTGCCCTGGCATAGCTGCAGAGCCGGTGTGGTTTCTCAAATTGCGCCAACATTCGCTAACTTTTTCAAATTGATTCGTTTCACGATACATATCCAATTTGCAAATATCTGACCAACCAACAGCTAACCCGGGGTCCGCCCCAACGCTATCCACCCACCGATGAAACTCAGCAAAACAGTCAAAGGACCCTCTTACATCTCCACCATAATAACGTGCCATACCTAAAGTTTGGGCTAAACTCAATGCAATAAATTGATTGTTCTCTCGCTTTGCTTTACTCAATATTGCTGGAGCATATTTGATGATATTGGTCATATCACCCCGTACAAAATAATCGATAACCACACCCAACTGAACACCTAAGTCCTCATTATGATGAGAACTTTGTAGCAACGATTCATGATCTGCAATTAACCGTCTCGCTCCCTGGGGGTCTCCAGAAATATGTGCCAACTGAGTACGGTAAACTGCGACGTGACTGAGTAATTGCTTGCGTTCATCATCCGTCATCACAACAAATTCTGCATCAATTATCTCTTCAACACGATCTAAATAAGCTTCCGCAGGGGTAATATTATTGCTTCGAAACAGGGACCAAGCCTTAATCAGTAGCAACTTGGGTCTATTTTGCACCTCATTTTCCGGCAATTTATCTAACAATGACTCTGACAACGAATCTTCACTACCTAACACCCTGCCATAGCTAATATCCTCCACTAGCTCAGAGGCACGCGGCCACTGCTCCGCTGCGAGATAATGCTCTATTGCCTCCTCTTTATGTCCCATTGCTTCAAAAGCAACTGCCGCTTTCGCATGCAGCTTATTCCGTTTCTTTAATGTCTTCTTATCAAATTGAGATAACAGAGCTTCTCGAAACAGCTCATGAAAACGATACCAATCGGCCTCACCATGAAGTGACTGTATAAATAAATTCTTATCTTTAAGCTGTTCAATGATGTCATTGCTATTGTTGATCGAAAACATCTCATTTAATAGCCCCGTCGAGAAACACGCCAACGGCGACGTATCAATAACAAAATCACGAACCTCTTGGTCGAGGCCAGAAATAACCTCATCAAACAAGTAGCGTATTACCTCTTCATCCAGGTCCGTTAATGCACGGGTTAGAACACTATCTTCTCTTGCCATCGGCAAATCACGCTGCATCGACAGTACCGCAAGCTGAACTGCTGCCGCCCAACCTTCTGTCCGTTTTTGTAGCACAAAAACACTATCTTCACTGATGGCCCCTGAAAAGCGTTGCTTCAAAAACAACGCGGTTTCTTCGGCAATAAACGCCAACTCCACACTGGTAACTTCAACTAATTGATCTCGAACTTTTCGGCGTTCTATAAATAAGGGTGGCTGAGTACGACTTGCAAGAACAACATGAATGGACAGAGGCAAATTATCAAAAAAATACGCCATCGTATCATGTATCTGTGCGTTGTTAATAACATGATAATCATCCAACACTAACACCAAAGGTGCTGATGACGTACCTCCATTCCATATCAACAGTTCATTTACCAACATTTCCACTAACTGATCAATATGCAGAGGTGATATATCCAGTAACAAAACCTGAGACTTTGGAGCAATATGCTCATCGCAACGCTGTATAGCACCCACTAAATACCGCCAAAAGCGCAGTACATCATTATCTCGTCCATCTAAAGACAGCCAAATTGGCTGCAGCTCACACACCGATAGCCATTGTATAATCAGCGTAGTTTTACCGTATCCAGGGGGGGCCTGCAACAAACTTATATGCCCAGGTTCAGGACTGCCTAGCCTAGCAAACAGTCGCTGCCGCAGCATTAATTGAGATGGGATAATAGGCACTAAAAACTTAGTTTCTAACAACATAATTGACAATTTTTCTTTTTGTATAGAAATCAGATTACACAGTGTCCTATGTTAACTGCTTTTGATCAATCTAATCCTTGTCCACTTCACTTAGGAACAGAAGACCAAAACTAACGCCCATATTCAACTCACCTTGACCCGTAATGCTCCCCCCTAACGCAACCCATAATGTTCAGCCTTCGATGAGTACGATTTACTCTAACCTGCCGTTATTAATGTAACTTCAACCGAGGTCGGATAAAGCGATTGATTTTATCCGACAACGCCACTAGCAACGTCTTAAACCAACCATGTATAGCCAATTGATGCATTCGATACAAAGAAACATAGGCTAAACGAGCAATTCGTCCCTCCACACTTAAGCTACCCGTTGAAATTCCTCCCATCAAACGACCAAATGCAGTGAAGTCACTCAAAGAAACTAAAGAGCCATAATCACTGTATTCAAAGTTGACAAGTGGTTTTCCTAAATGAAGGTTACGGATATTTTTGGCGACTAAACTTGCCATCTGATGAGCAGACTGCGCTCTTGGTGGCACCCAGCGTACTTCCCCATCGGCCCCCACCATTTCACAACCGGCGCAATCACCTAAAGCAAAAATTGCGGAATCACCTTTTACTTGTAACGTTGACTCAACAAGTAACTGATTAGCGCGATTGGTTTCAAGCCCACCGAAATTACGTAAAAAATCAGGAGCCTTTACACCTGCAGCCCATACAATAAGATCCGCTTCAAAGCGCGTTCCATCTTTGGTGATAAGTGCATTTTTTTCAGCACAGGTAATCATCGTCGAGAGATTAACATTAACCCCAAGCTCTTTAAGTTCAGTGTAAACCGCCGATGAGATCCGCTCACTTAATGCAGGCAACAAACAAGGGCCAGCCTCAATCAGAGAGACCTGTAAATGCTCTGATCGAACATTATTCAAGCCATAAGTAGCAAACATCTGTCGCGCTTTAAAAAGTTCCGCAGAAAGCTCAACCCCCGTAGCGCCACCACCGACAATAACCACATTTAGCTTACGCTCGATGTTAGTTTTTGCCAGATCACGATTCAATCGAATAAATTGATTAACCAAACGGCGCTGAAATGTTTTTGCCTGAGAGATACTATCCAAGAAAATACAATGTTCCGCAACACCATCAATACCAAAGTCATTGGATACACTGCCTATCGCCAATACAAGATAATCATAAGGCTCTTCGCGTTGTGGTAAAATCTCTTCACCATCGTCATCAAATAACGCTGCAAGCTGAATTACTTTTTTATCTCGATCAACACCACACAACGTCCCGACTTTAAAGGTAAAGCCGTTATAATGTGCGTGTGCGCGATACCCAACAGCATCCGCTTCAGCATCCAGTGAACCTGAAGCCACCTCGTGCAATAACGGTTTCCAAATATGGGTATGATTTCTATCGAGTAAAAGCACATCCGCTTTGCCTTTACCTCCCAGTTTTTTACCTAATGATGTTGCTAGCTCTAAGCCACCCGCACCGCCTCCAACAATAACAATTTTCATTTTAATGCCCTATACAAGTAAGATTCCTTTGTATCCCATTCACAAACATCAAGAGGGGTACAAAGGAATTCCACCTAATACGAATAGAAAGAATCTATTCCTGGTAGGAACATAGGAGAAAAACAAGCCGCTATCTACCGTATATCCTGTGCTAGCACTGACACTAACACCTCCATAGATAAGCCTTATTCAAGCGGCCAACTATAACAAAATCAACAGCGCTCGTTAACACTTATATGCCTATAAATAGTACATTAGCGTCAGCGAATAGCTATTGAGTTCAGCATCTCCAAATGCCCCTTGAGTCAGATTTACATCTACTGACCAATGATTATCTATGTCATAGATAATATAAAACCCCACTAATCCGCCGCTATCTCCGGTTGCTGCAGTTCCATTACCACCCCCTCCATTGCCCCCCCCGCCATTCGATGGTGGAGGTGGGGGCGGAGCACCAACATTCTCACCATCTCCCCCCCCCGACAACTGATCATACCAATCCAAACTTATACCCGCGAAAACACCTGATTTATCGGACAAATAAAAGTAGTAATCAGAATTCAACTTTATATTTACATACCGAGAATCCCTACTCTCCGAAAGATGCATCTTCGGATCCCCTAAAGCGGCATCTACGTCTTTTTTGTCATCTTGTAGACCTAACAACGCAGTATGTGCCCACAACCCAAACTCCCACTGATAACTAACATCAATATGAGCGACTGCAGACTTAATCTCGGCATGGGTAAAAAACTCTTGATTTTTACCATGAACAATTTCAATTTCATCTTCAATTTGTCGGTATGATACAAAAAACTCCCAATTGCCAAGGGAATAGCCTGCTCCTACGCTTCTTAGAGATGACGTAATCTCAGAATCACCAGAATCAACCAGGCCGATATCATCACGCCACTCCCCAACCCCGAACTGCAAAAATGCAGATTCACCTACATCTACCTCCCCTCCAATAGCTCCCCCAGCTAGTCGATAATCCAGCTTTATTTTATCGACCTCTGTAACATATTCGTAGCTATCTGCCCCGAGATATAGGTTGCTCGCCTGCACAAAAGAAGAGTACAAAGCGAATGTCAGAACACAAAAACAAATTACCAGCCAGTGCTTTTGTTTTTTATAGCGCTTAATCATAACTGTCACCTATCTCCATTCCAGGAATTTTCAAATACAATAGATATTCAAATAAATAAATAGTCATTCGTAAATCACCGTCGATTTCTTCGAGGCCTATCGATACTCGGTGTCGTTCTTCGAGTTCGAGTATTTGGCCTTGATTTTCGAGATTCTGGCCTTCCACCTTCTTTTAGTTGATCTTCACCAAGCTGTTCTTCTGACGCCTCATCCAATGTCAGCTTCTTCAAAAAAGTTCTAATTTTATCTTTACCCATTTTCCCATCAAACAACACAAAACAAGGAACTTGATCAACAACATCACAACGATGGTTTTGTGTATTGAGTATAATCGATGAGCCCTGCTCCACAACCGAAGACCCTACACAATGATCTATGCTAACCTGTCCTTGGTATACCGATACGATTTCTGAATTCTTAATCATTGGCTTGAGATATTTTTTACATTGTTTTATTTTATTATATTCATTATCACAACGCTGCCCGTCACAGACTCTCACGACCCATTCGGCACGACCGGCATGCAGTTTTCCACTAGGAGTGGCCAATGTAAACTTCCCATGGGATTTTGAGGAAATAGTTCCCGAGGTTATTCGAACGCCTCCCCGCACTACGCTTAGATCAATATCTCCTGCATCCATGGTAATAGGAAAAGATGCTATATAAAACTCAGTTTCGGGCCTCAAAACAATACGCGTTAGATCATAAAAGTTAACCGTTAACCAACTTCCTTTACCCGTAACAAACCTATCACCTGAAAATATTTCTTGTTGAACTTTCAACTTTTTCGTTTCACCATCAATGCTCGTCACGCTAACTTCGCCGATAACTCTAACAGCCGACCCGACTGATTTTTCTTTTGAAATCACCTCCCCTGAAACAGCAAACAATGTAAACACCCAGAACAAAAACACTAAGGTTCCAGACGAATTAGAAACATAGTCACGTCGAATCATCATGGTGACTCCCTAGAGAATTCATCAGCCATTTTGTCAACAGATTGACCTTGCTTTTCTGCATGGTACTGGTGACAGGTAAGGCAATTTGAGGGGGCTCTACCCTGTTGATGGCATTGCGTACAAGTTGATCGCTTCATTGATAAAAAGCTTGTTTCAATCATGTTTTTTGTAGCTATATTATCTGCTATCTCTTCTATATCCTGAGAATCCTCAGGAGGGATTTCGTTTAATATATGGCAACTCGCACAACCATCATCAGTCATCAAACTAAAATGGGACACGTGAGAAAAACGATTAAAGTCTGTTGTTATATCCTCTGGTGTAAAGCTTTGCCAATGCACAGATTGACTCTTGCGATCATTATCCACTGTTGCTAAAGAGTGGCATTTTATACAGCCTCCCACCGATTCCTCGCCACTTAACGATTCGAATATTTCATTATGAACAGTTTCATCCCGACCAAAAGTCACCTCCAGCCAGGTTGCTAAAAAAGGATCTGCATGATCAACTGGACGGTATCGTATATTACTCCCATCCCGGTACCAACCTCCGCTTCTTGCCCAATCCTCACTGTTTTTTGCATTGATATCGGATCTATTACTAGCAACTGACTCATCATCTAGTATCTCATCATCTAGTATCTCATCATCTAGTATCTCATCATCTAGTATCTCATCATCTAGTATCCCATCATCTAGTATCTCATCATCTAGTATCTCATCATCAAATATCTCATCATCTAATATCTCATCATCTAATATCTCATCATCTAATATCTCATCATCTAATATCCCATCATCTAACATATCTTCTTCATCACCACTGTCGGTGACAAGACCTCCAGCTTCTACATTATTTTTCTCTAAGTAGCCAAGCGTATTCGAGATATCATGTGTTGGTATCACCCTATTATTTTTTCGAAAACTCAAAACCTCATCAGCTAAGTGAGGAAACCATTCTTTCTGATTATTAATTAGAGTATCTCTAGGTAGTGAAGATATTAGTCGATTTAATGTTGGTTGATCCAAGGTGTTATCAAAAGCAACCGCAAGACGATTATATAACACGGAGGCCCCACCACTTTGAATATCATAAAAAAGCTCCTTAATATTCCAAGCAAGACGGGCAACCGTAGCAATATCGTGTGTGCTTGCCTCACTCAAATCATATAAAATAACATCATCGGGTAATATTCCCTCGCTCCCACCCGGCAACCCTGTATGACTGGGTGCTCCTGCAACATTCGCATTCGAACCATATTGCAGCAATAGGTTCATAATAGGGGTAACATCACCTTCCGCCCATTTCGGCCAATCTCCAATAGAGAATCCTGCTGCGGTGATTGTAGCAACATCTAACTCTGGAATGGCAAACACTGCCAATCCTTTAGCACTGCCTCTACTACGACCTAACAATTGATCTAAATGGCACCCACTGCAAGTATCCTCAAAATCATTGGATAACATCCATTCTCCCGTTTGATCGGATTCATGACACTGTTTGCAGCCCTCTGGTGCGACATCAATATACTCCTCCTCGTAGAAATAGTTTTCTAAATGAGCCCCGTGATTAAATTTTATTTGCGTGGGTTTATCGTTTGGATAATTACTGTATTCTGGGTGGGATTCTTCAATAACATCAAACTTTTTTTGGTGACACGTATGGCAACGCCGAGCATCAAAATTATTAATAGCATGAAATTTACCTTTATGTTCACGATGACAAGATGAACAGCTAGTAGACTCTTTGGTAGGCATACGTATTTCATTTAATTCGCTTGCTAAATTAATTTTCCAACCCACATCCGCTGAAACTGATTGCTGATGAATAATCACATCATAATCAATAGTAGAAAAATTATTGTAATGTGTAGAATGCGCCTCAAAAGCATTTTCTCCCAATTCATGACACGCTAAGCACCGCTGATCATCATTATTACTATTCAATGTCAATGCCTTGTGCAACCAGTGATAAATAGGTTCTCCGGCAGCCGCATGGCAATCCTGGCACCCCGCCACCTCACCATGGCTAATACTTAACGCTCCCGGTGAAAGCATCGGTAACAAATTCTTTGCAGAAAAGACAACAACCAATCCGCCAACGAATAGGGCTAGTAATCCTATAGCAACAATTCGTTTTTTTGACCTAACCGATCTAATAGGTGCGCAAGGCTCATCGACACAAGGGCATCGCCCCTTTTTGTCAGGCCCCTGTTCGCACTCACCACCCTCTCGCCCACACAACCAAGGTTGGTTCGGTCGTACATACCTACTTTTTCTATGACCGAATTCTTGGATGGGAGCGTCTTTCATGCAGCGCCCCGAAAAGCATACACCAAGACAATATGCAAAAGAGTCACTAAAAATAGAATCATCGCCATAGGAAAATGGAACATCCCCCAATACTTCAAAATACATTGGATAGCAAAGTGGGTATCCAATGTATTTTTCCTATGCAACATATTGTCCAACTCTAGCGCGTATTCTGCCTCCGTTTTATTTAGGTAGCGTAATTGTTTATTCAAGCCATCTTTTACCCGCAAGAAGCCATAGTTAGACCCTAACAAATGCGTAAAGAAAAAATGGTGCCGACCAAAAAAACCCGTTAAATTTGAAAAGTAGTAGTCCGACAGCGTCGTTGAACCTGATTTCTCTACAGATTCTACAATTACCGCCTCAACATCACGCCGAAGCTTCGCTAAATGCAGTGGAATTCTTTCAAAAATAATTTCTTCATCCAAGTAAGACAGTCGGCGAGCAAAAACCCTATTAATAAAGACCCCTAGAACACCACTGAACATAACGATCAAGTAAAAAATTGTAATAGAGATTTCAACAATACCGTCAGGAAACGAATATTCGATATGTTTCAGATATACAAGAAATAAAAATATACCACTATAATAGTGCCACTGTGCCCATTGAGAACCCGAACCAAGAGCAATGACTGCCAACTTCTTTTTTACATAAAAAGACACCAGCATGGCCATCAAAAACACCATAAACCAACCGGAATAGTATTGTTGCACTTGAATAGACAAATCGATTATTTCAAATATTGTGATGGCAACAAAACCACACACTAATACCGCAATAGTATTTCGGATACGGCGATAACCAAAATTCATTTATCGATCTACCCAATGAGATAGGCTTGATATATCTTTAAGATCAATACGAGTCAATGCATCATGAGAACAAGCTCTCTCGCATGCCGGCTTCCCGGTTGTTTCAGCGCAGAGATCACACTTACTGGCTTTAACAATAGCCTTTCCATTGGGGTCGCAATACACCTTCCCACTCTCATCTCTAATTTCCACCATTCTGATATTATCATAAGGGCAGTTATTCGCGCAGGTAGAGCATCCTATACAAGTATCGTCATTGATTTTTACCACGCCATCGGGTGATCTATGAATCGCCCCAGTAGGACATCCAATCATGCACACAGGGTCTTCACAATGCATACAGGCATTGGCTATCATATAACGGCCAAAACTTTTACCATGCCGATTAAAGCGAGGATTATTATCATGCGCATCAGCGCACGCTGATACACAGTCATCACAACGGACACATCGTTCCAAATCAATCACCATCGATTTGGAACCATTAATAAGCCGATTTTCAACCAAAAACTCCGTTAGTTTTCTATCAATAGGTTTGACCTTTGACTGACTACTAATGGAAATATTATTTTTTAGCGCATCCTGCAAGGATTGCTTAACTCCCTGCGAAGCACTTTCGCTAAATATATTTATTTCCAACCACGATGTCGGTATCCTTATAACATCGGTATACCCCAATGCTCGAATACTACAATTCAGAGCCGCGCCTTTTCCATTTTTCCAAGTTTCATAGATTTCCTCCAGCCCAAACATATCACCACGACTCAAATAGCCCATCGTGTAATGCCCAAAATTGATATAACGGCTAATCCTACCAAAACCGTTTCTCACCAAAAGTAAGCCGTCTGGATAATCCCCTTCCAGCGCTATCACTGGCTCCGATTGAATAACTTTATTGTAGTCCTCTTCTGTTTTTGCCTGTTTACTAACAGATTTAAATTCCTTCTGCCATTCGAATTCACCATGAACTTCAAATAGCGCTAATGTCGCTAGTTCATGTATTTTATTCGCGGGTAGCTTGGAAAACAGGGGTAAAGAAAGCAAATGGTAATAAAGCCCTCTTTCTCTATACAGATGGTCAATATATTCCCTAAACCCCTCTTCTCTCTTTCTAATATCTCGCAATCCCTGCCATCGTATTTCCAACAATTCCACATTATCCAAGGCAACGATGGTATTTGTCATTTCACTGCGACCTAACACCGCAGATTCACCAAAAATATCCCCCGTAACCAATCGTGATATCGTTGCATCACCTCTATCTATCATATCCGATATATTATTAACTATTGGGTAAGACAATGGTGCGTTTTTTGTGATTTCGCCGACACGCCGACGTACTTCAGGCAAGTGACTCCGTCGTAACCAACCCCACAACACGCTGAGCGTTGACGGCATATCACTGACAGTAGGTTTTATAAAATCAAGGTGACTATCTGAGGGAGACAGCATAGCTACCTCCCCAGACAATAACAAAAATGCCGAATTGACATATTCCCCCGCTCTAATGACAACCTGGTTTTTATCGAACGTTCTAATACGACAATCATTGCGAATTATCCCCGTCAGCTTCAACGTATCCGGAAAATTATTGCGACTCATCGAACAAAAATGCGGTGCAGACAGTACCTTTACAACACTTTCAGCACTCATAGTACTATCAAAGGGTTGGTCCCAGCGCTGAGGTCGATTAATTACACTGCTATGCAAATTATCGTTCACAATACAATATTCCCGTTATTCCCCAAACACCTTCCCCTTATATTTATCAGGCGACGGCAAAGCACCATCCACACCAGGAAATTCACTTCCATCGTATTTTCCAGCAAAAACTGATGCTTGTTTTGATATTTTATCAGCGGCACTTACCAGCGCCGACTCATTGTTGAGAGTGACTTTTACTTTTGACGCAATACCGATGATGTTGGTTAACTCTCCATTGTTCACGGATTTATCAATTTTCTTCAAAAATGCCAATGCTCGCTTCGCTCTCTTGGCCATTGCTAAAGCATACTTTTCTTTTACGGTTGCCTTAGCCACACCACGCAAAGCATATTCTAGGTCTAACATTTTACCTACGATATAGAACATTCTCCGACGATTCTTACTCGCTTCCGTATTATCATCGCTATACCAAAGATTATGCCTTACCTCACCCTGGGTCCAACGAATCAATTCAAATTTGCTACCCGCAGTATGTCCACCTACGTTAACCAACTTTTCATTCGGAACGGTATGACAGCTGTAACAGTTCTCAGCGAGTGAATAAAGATTATTAGGGCGAATCATTCCTGCTGCATCTGATTCTTTATACCGTTTCACTTTATGTTCAGGCACTTCGTTTTCTGCTTTTATATCTTTACCACCAAAATCACTATGCACATCAATCCATTCGGATCCCGCGCTATGACATGATTCACAGGATATTCCTGAAATGGGTTTTTCTTTTCCCTTTTTAGTTGCCACCGTAAAATGACACGTCAAACAGTCACTTTCTGATTTAATCCGCTTTATACCCATCTTATCTGCAATCTCTCGAGCTTCATCACTCCGGGGCATTTCAGAAAAGGTTTTAGAATGGTGCGTTTGTTTCCAGGCTTTAACCGTTTCTTTATGACACTCACCACATGCATCCACCCCTTTCACTTTATTTGGGTCTAGGCGTAGATCACTGGCTTGCGGCGCCGATGAAAAACAAAGAACACTTAGAACAATCAACCATCCATTGATAAAATATTTACCCAACATAAAACCCTCTCTACCTTTACATTTGTATGCCAATAACATTATGCATTAAGCCGTAATTTACTTTTTGGAACAGCGATACAGGTTAAACAAGAACCTTTTTCAACATCAGAATCTGGGTCTTCGATATAGCCAATTTCACCTTCAATCACTGCCGTCAAACATGTTCCACAACTACCCGCCCTGCATCCACTTTCAATTTGAATACCTGCAGCCTCTGCCGCTTCTAGCAACGTACCTGAAGCCGAAGACCATAAAATTGTTTTATCTGATAAGCTAAATGTCACAGGTATTGTTGTTTCTTCTTTTTCCGGTAGCACTTCAGGTTTTGCAACACCCCGCTTAATGCCTGCAGGCCCAAAAGACTCAAAGTGAATCCTAGCCTCACTAACACCTTGTTGATGCAACCCTGAGACCATCGAATCCATCATTGCTCCAGGGCCACAGATGTAAAAATCAGCAGCTATCGGGGCTCCTAACTGAAAAATGGATTCACAGGAGATATGGCCATGATTCTCTGACCCAGGCGCCCGAACCCCAAGCGCCCCTGGAGCACTAAAAAAATAGTGGAGATGAAAATTATTGTGTTTAATACTCATCTGTTTTAAATGTTCAGACATAATCAACTGTTCAACACTTTTCACTCCATAGAACAGCCACACGTCTCGTTTGCTACCCATCCGATCCAATGTATTGATCATGGATAGCATCGGTGTTACTCCAACCCCTCCCGCCACCAATACAAGCGGGGTCTTTTCTGTCATATCTAACCAAAACTTTCCTGTAGGAGCTTTAACATCCAATATATCCCCTTCTTCTAATGCCTGATGAAAATAACATGATGAAATACCATCTGTAGCCTCAGGAACCGATTCAGGAGAAAGCTGTTTCCTTACCGTCACCCTGTAGTACTCCCTTTTCTCACCACTATCAGATAATGAATAACACCGAACCACTGGCTTGCTAATACCTGGAATTTTGAGCCTAAATGTTAAATATTGGCCGGGGAAGAATCGGGGTAACTTTTTCCCATCGTGAGGAACAAGGTAAAATGACTTAATGTGAGGATTTTCACTGGCAATTGACTTTATTTTAAATTTTCGCCACCCTGACCATGCCCATTCAGAATCATTCGTTTTTGTATTTTGCACGATGATATTGTCAATTTTCTTCTTTAACAATGCCTTTTCTAATTCGAAAATATGATTCTTTCTACGGACACGGCTAACCTGCTCATAACCGAATACCAGTAGCTGAACGACAACCAGCGAAAGAATAATAATGCCTAAGTAATACAAACCTTCCCCCTTGCGTTAAAGCTTTATTTGTAACTCAATGCGAGAACCATATTCAGCCTTAGCTTCATCTTCAAGCCAAGTGCTATAGGCGTCTAGCTGCACAAAAGTGCGCCGCCCCAATGCTTGTTGGAAACGTACAGCAACACCTTGTTCGTTTTGAAAATGAATACGATGTTCGAACCTAGCACCCGCTTCCACAATAAGTTGTCGTCGAGGACCAAAGAACCGTTGATAACCTAACGTAAACCCCGATGATTTTTGTGCACTATTACTGATAGGTGCCGGGAGAGAACCAATAGCTTGAGCTGCAAAAAGTATCCCCGTGCGTCCAAGAGCCCCTCCTTCTAAAGGTCCCCTTGCCGCCGAAGTGAAATTATCAATACCCAGGAAACCGTTCACATAAACATTATTGTGGCTACGAGAAGGAACCCAAGATATTTCCATAAACAATAACACGCCATTATCAGACTGCGCTGTTACTGCAGAGGTCGCTTGAGAAATGGCAATACGAAAAGCAGTATTTATTTTCCCAATCCGCTGAATTGCCTCGCCACCAAGGTTCAGTACATCACCGGCCTCATCACCGTCGACATAAACAACGTCAACATTGTAGGTGCTTCTCGCAGAATCAAACTGATTAAACCAACCAATCAACTTACTGCTATCGATATCTTCATTGGTATGCCTATCGATATCGTCAATACCGATAAACAGCGTAGACCTCCAATTAACTAACCAGGGATATGAGGCGAAGCGTATGTTATTTTTACTTAATCCAATCCCATCCATCGAATCATTTATTAAAAACCCATCCATAAATAACATTTGTTGCCGCCCAATACTAAAACCTACATCATTTTTTGTACTGTCAAAATAATCCATATTAGGAAACAACTCAGCAAAGTCGCCCTCAAAAAACAACGTGTCAATTTTAGCATTGGTTTCATTAAGGTTTTCTTTCAAAACATCAGGTTCATATACCTTCCCATAGAAATCACCGTTGTTCCGGTCGTGCAATGGGGTTAAACCCAAAAGAACTCGCTCTGTTCCTGTTAACTGTAAATTAGCAAACAAATCCAATCGACTCACCCACTCAACGACCTCCATTCCCTGAGAAGGGCGATAACGCTGATAAGCGCTTCTAAAATTTCCATACACCCAAAGTGCAGGACTCCATACCGCTCCCGTTGGAATAACAAATCCCGGTTCAATATTGCCAGTACCAAGAAACGACGCTCCCAACTCAACAATCGGCGGGGTGCGAGCAGGTAAGTCATCATCAGAAAGGTATATATCACCATCATGAGATAACGTCGGATATTCATCGCCATAACTTACTGAACTTAAACACGCAACATTAATGCAAAGTGTCAGCAAGAGAGCGATTCGTTTAACTTTATGTTCTATAACTACATTAGGTTCCAACAAACTATCCTCCTACTTTAGGTGCTTACATACTCCAGCAATTTAGCGAATATCAATAAACTCAACTTTTTCCCAAATAACTTGATGCCCTTTCACAAGCTTGTCAGCGATATTTCTAGCTGACATTCCATAGTCAAACCCTACATCTGAAATCTCTTTTACCAAATTCACTGGCACTGCGGCGGACTTCAACTTATAAGTCAATACTATATTTTTTTTACCTTGCAGCTGCTCTTCACTTACTTCATAACGAGCAACACGACTCGCTAATGGTGGTAATGTTTGTCGGTGCTTTCTTGCTCCTCCTGGCTGTCCTGTTAACATTAAAGAACGAGTGAAAGGTCGAACAAAGGGAAGTACATCAACAGAAACATTAACTGCTAATACCTGTTCACGCTCCCCGCCTCGTACATTGCGGGTTAGGAACTTTGACTGCAATGAAAACAAATACGTATCAAGCTCAAAATCGGCATCATGCACATAACTAGAATGGCTGTCCTTCAAATCACCATTTGGATCTAAATGCCCAGATTCAAACAACATATCGCCATCACGGCTCGTCACACTGATTTCCAACCACACTAAACGCTCAGCATCAAACCCTGTTGGTGCATTGTGCCCGTCAGTCCCATTGCTCACTTCAATATCAAACACCAGACCATTCTTACTACGCTCTATAATATTGACGTCACTCATTTTGTAACCGTTACGCAATACTTCTAGACGTTTCAATTCCGCCCAATCCAATAATAGCTGCTGCTCATCAATGATCGTACGAGCATCATATCGATCATCAATGGATCGCCAACGGTCGGGAAACTCATAACCCTCCCTCACTTGATCCTCAAATTCATCCGTACCCCAACCTTCTTCGACATTAAAATCCAACCATTCCTGTAACGTGGCCATTTCTGCTGCTTTTGAGTTATGCGGAAAAATACCTGGATGAACAACGGAATAATCTGGGCCTGCAAAAAAATGATTGGTTATTTTTCTATTGGTAGTTGCCACCCCACCCACCTTTGCGGCAGGGCCTGTAGCGTATCCGGACACCAGCCCTTGAACTAACCCCATATGGCAGTCTTGGCAACTCTCACCACGAGCAGCAGCGGGAGAGTTTTTGTATTCAGAAAAAGCCTCTTCTAAACGAAAACCATTAAACAGGTTCACATCGTGGCAAGACCCACAAAACTGCGATGTTTTGAGCTGAGGAAAATGCCCTATTTCAGTATGAATTTTCCTTCCCGATTCATCAGGGTTTGTAACCACCCGATACTGATGCCTATTATCCAGTACTCTTTCTAATTCTTTTCCTCCTGACGGGCCATATACCTTCGTCAGTAAACCGCCTTCTTCCAATGCGATTCGCCCAGAAACTTTTCCATAGGCTTGGTTCACACGGTGACAAACAACACAGGTGATACCCTCTCTAGATGTTGGGTGACGTTCCAGATTTGATGCATAGGTTGACTCACCAAAGTTCATCCCTACTTGGTTATGACAACGGATACAAAAATCTCCATTCGTTCCATTGGTTAACGCATTAATTTTATTTTGCATGGCCATATAGATAGGGCTCAACTGAGCATAAGCGTGCTGCGACACTGACCACTCTTTGTAATGCTGCTCATGGCATACTTTGCAGGTATTTGCGGATGGATACCGATTCTCTGCAAATAGCTCTAGATGTGCCTTTCCTGCCTTATCATCAGTCTTTTCTTCAACATCAGGGCTGGATTCATCATCGCTCAGCTCACCCTCGTCATCCTCTGTCAAATCGTCTAATTCACCAATCGATAGGTCATCAGACAAAACATCCGACTCTTCCAACAAATATTCATCTTCTGAGTCAGCATCAAGCAGTTCGTCATCATCAACTAGAGAGTCATCAGCAGAACTAAAGGAAATAATATTTAGCGAAGGTAACTGAGAAAACTCACCAACTACGCTGGTAAAAACAAAAAGCGAGATGATAAAAAAAAATGATCGAAATGATCGAAATGGTCGACTATAGAAAGGTGGTAGTTTCATACGAGTACCATAGAAAGTGGGGACTCACACCCTAAACACGCAACGGTTACTCGATTGGGGCGATACTTATAGTTAACCTTAATTTAATTCGCTGATAAATCAATCGAGTGAATAGAATATCCTTATTCTTTCCATAGTTTATAGAATCGTTAGAAATGCAGCATTGCACTCGCATCGCCGCACTACCGCACTAATACGTTGAATTATAAACTAATTCTCACTATTCCAATCAACACCCGCTATAACCACAAAAATGAAACGACTAATAACATTAGACTCGTTCCATTCAAACAATGTCGCTACAGGATTCGTTGCACGTTAAAAACTTATAGTGAAATTGATATAAGGTTAGAAGCTAGCACTCCACTCATAATAATTAGCGTCACCACACCAACAATAAAAACCCTAAATCGAGCAGGAACATAATTTGACCCGGTATGGATATAGGCATGCACCAAGCGACTGATCACATATACCCAGGACAATACCAACACCGTCATACTCACTGTTTGAGTAGCCACAAAAGCAAAAACCAACACATAAAAAAGAATCGGTGTTTGAAATTGATTTTGTATATTATTTGATACTTTAAGTACGTCATCAGGCCATGCGCTATTATCCAACGCTGCTTTTTTCCTATCAACTAAGCCCGCTTTTACAGCTTTGCCTTTTCTTGCCCCCATCACAATAAACACACTGAGGGTTAACGTCACCTGAACCAATACAGGCCACAAAGCCAAGGCCGCATTTATCTGTTCGTTCATATCTCCACTCATTAGCATTACTCTCTTTTCATTTAACCCATCAAAACATTGGGTATTGCATTAAAAACTGGATTTCACATGCACTTTATCTGATGACTCTGCCAAACGCCAATGGACAGCAATTCCAAATGCAACGTAGTCAGTCGCCTTCACCAACGGGCTATCTTCATTAGCCGCACCCTGTAAGTCAACATACCGAACAAAACCGGCGACTGAAACCCTATTAAACTTGCGCCGGAGGGACATTGACAACTTTAACCCGGTATAGCCAGACTTGGCGTTATACGCTTCTCGCCCTCCCCGGACAAACTCTTGTTCCACATCGTAATAATATTCATGGTAACGTCGATCCGCAAACATGGGCCCTAACGACACCAACCGCCTCCAGCGAGAATCCCCCCCTGAATAAACAACACTGGGATTGCTAATCCAACCACGATGAGTAATATCAAAATCATCAAATGTTAATCCTGCCCGAATGGGGAGATCCAATTTCCAACTGTGGTATTTATCACTACTTTGATAAAATCGATACTGTAAGGTCGGACCAATTTCTAACATTGGGTCCAAATCATCCATACCTTCTCGCGCATGGTTATCTTCACTATTCACAGGCAATGAAGCATTTAAACTAATATTCATTCTCAAATTTTCACGTTGAAATAGCTTACCTCGAAACCCTTCCCGATCCGCCTGTATATACTCACTACGATAAATAAAAAAGGGATAAGCAAAACCATAACTTCCAGACTCATCGGCACCCAAATAGTGAGACATACTCAACCCGGCAGCCCCAACACCCGCCTCCCAAACAGGCTGCTCTTTTGCTACTGCACTGGCTACTACAGAAGTTGCAAATGCACATACGAATCCACACACCATCCCATACTTAACACAGAAAGAGAGAAACACCCCGAACACACTCTTCACACACGACTCCTTAACAACACTCTATAGAGGCGTTAGATTACCCTTTATCGAAGAAAAAATGGAAGAGAAAATATCACAGACAAAAAAAAGACCGGCTAGCTCACAACTAACCGGTCAAGAGGTCACACAGAAGTGTTCTTTATGATTGATGGCTCTTATATAAGGCAATCAAATTGTCGGCAACAATATTCTTGATACTATTTAACGTTAGATCAGACGCCACACCTTTTAACTTATCTAAACGTATCCTATGCAAGTGAAGTGAAGGCATTGCATTTTCATATTCCCTCAAATCACCATTTTGAAGTACCGGCAAAAAACACTCCCCTGCACTTCGATATTCTTGTATTAATGCGCTAAACCCCTCCGAAAATGGCAATTCCTTGGAACTACCAAAACCTTTAGAAGGTATTTTTATATATAACCCACTTTCTCCAACCGCTTCACCTGGGTACAAATAAACACCGGTTGCTTCAACAGCATCCTGCGGGATGTTACTGAACGTATCATGGAACGCATGAGGATCCGGCAATACGGTAATACGTCCACTGTCTGAGTTTTTTGGCACAACAATATTGTAAGAGCTGTAAAGTTTTGATACATACGCCGAGTAAACACACAATTTGTTTTCAAAGGTTAACAAAAAAGCGATAGCCTCTTGGCGATTTGAAATTGCACCTAAATCCCAATTAAGGTCATCGCTTTCTGCTAAATCAGACCATTTCTGATCGACTTGTGCATCCGATAGCGGGGACTGCATGATCCTCTCCAACATTGTTATTATTTTAACTATTCGTTATTGAGTAATTTATACGAAGGTGTTGCAAACAGTAGGCCAACTTCTTGAAACAATGTTAAACGCTCGGTTTATTGGGCACTACAGGTAAATATTCACGATCTAAGAACAGGTATTTTATAAACCAATCAACAAAATAATTACCATGGCCCATCATTTTCTGCCCATTTTTGTCACTATCTAGCACGAGATCCCCTATTCACTTCGTCATATATTACGTATTTAGCAAAGGGTCAATGAGTCTAAGAAAATCCATTCGAAAAAGGACAACAATTGATTATACGAAAAACTATACGGCTCAACCAAAACCCAGACCATAACCTAAGCCGTATAGTTAAAAATTTCGACACCACATCCAACTAAATTCAACTACATTTCAACCACATCAACACTGCATTAGCGCTAATACAGCACTATGCCATCCCTCTAAATGCATAAGTACTCGGATCACCCAATGCGTCCTCGATCCTTTTACGGCGTAATTTATGATTCGTACTTTCCAATAGTTTCTGAAATGTTTCAGGCGCTAATTTCGCACCATACGAGCTGGCTTTTAACAGCGAGCGAATCATCTGTACTTTCATTTTTGATGATCGACTCGGCCTTATGTGAAAATCTTTTGACAACACAGGACCAACAAGTAATTCAGAAAAAGCCAGCAATGTATCTTCAGACAAATTAAACGGAGGCTCTCCAGCCATGTCTCTCAACAAAGCTTTCGCTAACGACTCTCCTTGAGGTGTCGGTTGGTATAAGTGGCTAGTTAACTGTAATGCCAGCACTTCTTGCTCTGCTGGTGTTGTCGTCAACAATTCCTCCTTCACCCCCAGAACATGTCCGGCATATCGCCAGTAATAATGCATCAACGCCATTTCTTCGTCCGTGACATTCACACCTAATTTACGAATCCCACGGGCAACCATAAAATCAAATTCAAGTACGGTTCCAGCCATATCTTCTTGATTGATAGGTTGGTCATACTTATCTGCTTCCCATTTCCCACCATTCCACAAAAATTGGCGCACAGCGGAATGTATGAGCCGTACCTCCATTAACGTTCGATGCCCCTGTCCACCCGGCCTAATCCCTTCTTTACCAACCATGTTATGTAATAACTGGCCAGTCTCATAAATCCGCTTGGTGACATCTCGCTGCAGCCTACCCGTCGACACGAGTACTTGAGCGGGTTTATTGTGAGCATACCCCTCAACCAAACTACTGCACATTAAGACCAAGCCTTGCATCGGAGCATAACGCTGAAAAATTCGTCGCCCTTTTTCCATTTCCTCAAAATCAACCCAGCCAGGTACAGTATTACACTCATCGAGAAATACCTGAAAAACACCGCCTTCCTCTTTCGCTCGCACCATGACTTCATCCAACATATCGGATGGACGGCCTCTTTTAATTAACGCTGTGCAGGCGTCCGCAGGGTCATCACATACTTGGCGCCATTTCTCTAAATTTTCGTGAGAATACTTATCCCACCATATACGCTCTTGCGGACATTGAGGCCCGCTTTCAATTCTTCGATACTCTTCTGCTGTTGGCATGCATCACCCCACCCGTTGTCCACATTAGATTTTATCGTTACCAGCCCAAAGAAAACCAACCAGTTCTATCAATCTACCAAACAAAAACCCGAGCAACAAGAACTCATGAGTTTTATTTCTAACGATAAAGCTCTATAGCTACAAATAGACTAAGGACGAATAACACGCAAGTAAGGGGCTATTAGAGGGAGTTATCAAGGAGAAATAGAAATAAAAACCGGGAAAAGGATAGACTTAGAGAAGTACCAGGGGCGACTTGCCCCTGATTATAAGGCGTCTAGCTGACGCCTTACCTTTTTACACTCAGCGATTTAACTACGCTTTAATACGCTTTAAATACATCGTCTGGGTGGTGAACTACGAACTATTGCGCTTTAACGTTATCTGCCTGTGGACCTTTGTCGCTTTCTACCACATCAAATGTAACTACTTGCCCTTCTCGTAATATACGTCTGCCTTCGCCAACAATTGAACGAAAATGTACAAA
>MAAC01012172.1_pt1 | contig 27223 bp, 23 predicted proteins | sample 1115981 | NCBI WGS metagenome assembly MAAC01 (sample SAMN04961126, study PRJNA320927) | seawater metagenome | isolation source: sample BD02T64 sea water enriched with oil for 64 days | place: USA:Gulf of Mexico | collected 2013-07-27
GCTTTTGTTGAAGCTGAAAAACTGCCTAAAATTAAGAAAACGGCACAGCAATGGGCTAAATATGTCGAACGCGAGCAAGAAGTATTTCAAAGACAACAACAAATACGTTTAGCTATGCTTCATTAATTGACAGCAACGAAAAGTTCACAGATTAAAAAGCACCGACGGGTGCTTTTTTTTGCCTAAAAATCGAATTTAAGCGCTAACAGATTATTTAGAATAGCGAATAAAAATAATAGGCTCTGTTGTAGTTAAGTGTTGTCGAGTGAACAAGCGAGACGCGTAAACCCTTCCATGGGGCTCTACACAAGCATCCTTGCTTGTGAAGCTCGCTTTTGTCACAACCATCAACACTTCTGCACAATCAAATAGTTGCAGCATGGACAACAGTATTATGGAACAGAGCCAAATAATAGCCGTGGCGCTAAGTTAAATTTTACCTATTCAAAAATATTGAATATACTTAACTATTGTTAATAGGTTGTAACAGGGTGGCTAACCAATGCTTATAGAAAATGCTTTAGATTTTATTCAAAACTCAAATATTGGCATTCACACGGTTTCTCCTGAAGGCATCATTAAATATGCTAACGAGCATGAATTAAAGGTATTAGGTTATACCGAAGAAGAATATGTCGGTCATCATGTCTCTGAGTTTCAATTCGACAAGTCATGTTTAGAGCAAATGATGATTAAACTGGCGAAATTCGAACCCTTTTCAAACTTCCCTGCTATGGTATACGGCAAGCATAAAATAAAATACATACTATATAATTCAAGTGTTTACGAAGAACAAGGCGAATTTATTCACACGCGGTGTTTTGGTAACGAAATATCAGAAAGCGTCTATCAGGCCTGTAAACTTGAATATAAAAGATCACTCACTAATAGTATGTATTAGTCCGTTAGTCTGCAGAAGCCCATTTCTAACGGATGATTCTGCTAATAAAGTGATCTAGCTGGTCATTGAAAATGCAGAGAATAAGTGGGTGATACCCAGAAATTAGAAAACGGCCTTGAATCGATTGATGATTAATTCGAAGACCGTTTGCAATATTTTTTAAAAAACTGGCAGTTACACTGCTTTTTATCGCCTTAAAGCAAGGCTAGTCTTTCATGGTCGCTTTGAGTTGCTCAATAGTGCTATGGCGAACATCTTTACCTTCGACTAAATAAACAATATATTCACATAGGTTGGTGGTGTGATCGCCAATGCGCTCTAAAGCGCGGGCGCACCAAGTAACCCGTAGAGCATTTTTGATTTCTCGTGGGTTTTCCATCATTTTGGTGACCAGTAAACGAGATATGTTGTCGAATTCTTCATCAACAATATTATCATTTTTGATGATTTCTAATGCCGCTTCAACGTCCATTTCTGCGTAAGCTATTAAAGCTTTGTGTAAGGTTTCACTAACATGTTTACCTAAATGTCTTAATTCAACCAAAGGTCTTGAACCTTCTTCTTCTGCAAAGTTGCCTCGGGCTAGTTTAATGGCATTTTTACCAAATTTAACCGATTCATCACCCATACGCTCAAGATCGGTAATGCTTTTGATCACACTTACTATCAAGCGTAAATCACTGGCGGCAGGTTGGCGTCGGGCTAGAATTTGAGTGCAATATTCGTCAATTTCCAACTCCATAGTGTTAACTTCTTGATCGCGCTCTATCACCTTAGTAGCTAGCTCTGCATCGGCATTCAATACGGCGCTAAGACCATCGTTAACTTGTTGTTCAACTAAAGCTCCCATGTTCATCACTAGGGTTCTTACTTGCTCTAACTCTTCATTAAAACGACGAGAAATATGTTTATCTAAATGCAGCTTTGAGGTGAAGCCTGAAGGATTATTGGTATTATCTTGAGTAGTCATCTTATTCTCCATTTAACCGAAGCGGCCAGTGATATAGTTTTCAGTTAATTTGTGACTTGGGCGGGTAAAAATATCTTCAGTTTTACCCATTTCAACTAATTTACCCAGATGAAAATAAGCCGTGTGCTGTGAAACACGTGCGGCTTGTTGCATTGAATGGGTAACAATAGCAATGGTGTATTTTTCTTTTAGCTCATCAATGAGCTCTTCAATAATCGCCGTTGCGATAGGGTCAAGCGCAGATGCTGGCTCGTCCATTAAAATCACTTCTGGGCTTACGGCTATGGTTCTGGCAATACATAAACGTTGTTGTTGTCCGCCAGACAAGCCAGTGCCAGGTTCTTTTAGTCGGTCTTTCACTTCGTTAAATAAGCCAGCTTTTTGTAAACTGGTTTCAACAATTTCGTCTAATTCTGCTTTGTTATTGGTTAAGCCGTGAATACGAGCACCGTAAGCAACATTGTCATAAATAGACTTTGGAAACGGGTTTGGTTTTTGAAACACCATGCCAACGCGAGCGCGAAGTAGCACTGGGTCTAAGTTTTTATCGTAAATATCTTGACCATCAAGCATTAATTGCCCAGTAACACGACAAATATCAATGGTGTCGTTCATACGGTTTAAACAACGTAAAAAAGTTGATTTACCACAACCTGACGGACCAATAAGTGCCGTTACTTGGTTTTTTGCTAAGTCTAAACTGACATTGTGAATAGCTTGTTTGTCACTATAAAAAACATTGGCATTGCGAATTGACATTTTTGCATTATCAGCATAAATATTACCTACCGTTTCAGTTAGCTCTATTTGCGTTAAGTCATTTTGTTTTAGATCGATGTTATTCATTATTTGGTCTCAAACTTATTTATTTTCACACTATTTATTTTCGAATTTAGAGCGCAGCACAGTCGCGGTTATGTTAACCACTAATAAGAGTGTCAGTAACACTAAAATGGCTGCGGAAGTTTTTGCTAAAAATGCTCTTTCTGGGCTATCGGCCCATAAAAATATTTGTACTGGTAAAACGGTGGCTGAATCAACAATGCTTGTTGGTACATCAACAATAAAAGCCACCATGCCTATCATTAATAAAGGGGCCGTTTCACCTAATGCTTGCGCTATGCCAATGATGGCACCGGTAATAATTCCTGGCATTGCTTGTGGCAGAACATGCGAAAAGGTTACCTGCATTTTCGAGGCGCCTAAACCTAATGCTGCTTCTCTTAACGACGGTGGCACGGCTTTTATTGCAGCACGGCTGGCAATAATAATAGTGGGCAATGTCATTAAGGTTAGTACAATACCGCCTACTAAAGGCGCTGAGCGAGGCAAACCAAAGACATTGATAATAACCGCTAAGCCCAGTAAACCAAAAACAATTGAGGGCACAGCCGCTAAGTTATTAATATTTATTTCAATCATATCAGTCCAGCGGTTTTTTGGTGCAAATTCTTCTAAATAAAGCGCACCCGCAACCCCTAACGGAAACGATAATAACAAGGTAACAAACATGGTTAATAATGTACCCATGAGTGCGCCTTTAATGCCGGCAAGCTCTGGTTCTCTCGAGTCACTGGCGGTAAAAAAGCTGACATTAAAACGACTTTCAATACGCTGTTCTTTAGCTGTTTTGTCCTGAGATGGTAATTGGTTTAATTGTACTAACCACTGAGCTTGCTGCTTGTTAATGCGCAGACCCGCTTCGCCAACAGGAAAGTCTTCTTTAAGGTAGCTGTCTACGTCGTCATCAAGTCTAACCCAAACCTGCACTTGTTTATTTAAATGTTCAGGTGCAGCAAGTAAAGCTTCTTTAAGGGTAAATTCGGCATTCGTTGAAAACAGTTTAAATAGTTTGCGTTTTTCTTTGCGGCTAAGTTTTTCTGTGCCTATTGATGAAAACATCTCTTCAACAGATTTTTTCAATACTTTACGGTAATTCGCTGTTTTTAGTTGTTTAGTTAAAGCGCTGCTAGTCGATGAGTCGTCAACATTTAACCAGCTGGCTTTATAGTTTATATCAAGCTTCACCCAGTGCTGATGAAATGCGGGTAAGGCTTTTGAGGTAATATCGGTAATTAACATCGCGACTAACATAAAACCAAAAAGTACCGCAAAAAGTCCTGAGCTTTTAAAAAACCTTTCTTTTCGATGACGTTTTTTAAGGCTTAAAGCGACTTTTTCTGTTATTGATGCTGTATTTGCTGGCAGCGTAGTTTTAGACATAATGTTGTCCGTTTCTGAGTTGTTAATTGAATTGTTCACTGAGCTTTTAACTAGATTAGTCATATTGCTCTCTATATTTTCGAACAACTTTCAGCGCTAAAATATTTAAACCAAGTGTGGTGATAAATAGCATTAAGCCTAAAGCGAAAGCCGCTAATGTTTTCGGGCTATCGAACTCTTGGTCGCCCGTCAGTAAAGTGACTATTTGCACCGTTACTGTGGTTACAGAGTCGAGTGGGTTTGCGGTTAAATTGGCCGCCATGCCCGCTGCCATAACCACTATCATGGTTTCACCAATTGCCCGTGAAACGGCTAATAAAATTGCGCCGACAATACCAGGTAGGGCGGCAGGTAATAACACGTTAACCACTGTTTCGCTGTGTGTGGCACCCATACCTAATGATGCTTCTTTTAATGACTTTGGCACGGCGCTGATAGCATCTTCTGATAATGATGAAACAAAGGGAATAATCATAGTGCCCATGACTAAACCCGCGGCCAAGGCGCTTTCTGAGGCTACACTGAGTCCAAACGATTCACCAACACTTCTAATCACTGGGGCAACGGTTAAGGCGGCAAAAAAACCATAAACTACGGTTGGAATACCCGCCAATACTTCTAACATGGGCTTAGCGATGCTACGTAATTTAGGGCTAGCATATTGCGATAAATAAATGGCAATCATTAAACCAACGGGCACGGCTAATATCATAGCGATAAAAGTAATTAACATGGTGCCAGCAAATAAGGGCACAGCACCAAAAGTGCCTGAGCCGCCTACTTGATCAGTACGCATGGCCGTTTGCGGGCTCCACTGAGTACCAAACATAAATTCAGCAGGAGAAACACTTTTGAAAAAATGAATAGACTCAAATAATACCGAAACAACAATGCCCAGCGTGGTTAAAATGGCAATAGCAGATGAAGCGACTAACAGTGCACGCACAATCGTTTCAGACTTTTGACGTGCTTTATAGGTAAGACTAAATTTTCTCACCAATATAATAACACTAACAACGGCAATCACTAATACTAGGGCTGTTCTTAACCACGTTGCTTGTTGATTTAAGGTTTGTAACGCTAATGCAGCTTTGTACTGCTCTTGCAATACTGTGCTGGCGCTGGTGTGTAACTCTGCTCCTTGAGTTGCTATGATTTTAAGTAAATCTGGTGTTGTTTCTGAATAGGCTATTGAGCGAATATTATTGAGATATAAACCCAAATCAATACTTGAAAGTGCTTGTATATTAGCGGGTAAGGTAAAAGTGAGTAGCTGCTCTATCACAAGCTGCTCAGCACTGTTAAAAATTAACAGGGTTATTAATGCAGGTAAACCGCACACCATGGCAGTTAACAAACCAAACTGTTCAGGTAAGCAGGTTAAATCCTTTTTATGCCCAGCACCGCCAGCAACTTTTAACGAGCGCTTTAGTCCAAACCAGTAACTAAAAAGCGTTAAGCCAATTAGTACAACAAAAAGTAAAGATGAATTCATATTTCAAGACCAATTTTTCTGAAAAAGTAAAGGCGAGAACTCGTTCTCGCCTATTATTTTTACTTGTTAGTGTGGCAATTGCTTATTTATTTAACGCTAACGGTGTAAGTGCTAATACGTTTTTACGAACACTAACTAATTTGTTTTCGTTTAATGGAATTAAACCTTTGTCGGTTAAATATCCATCTTCACCCATGGCCGCTTCTGAGGTGTATTCAGTTAAAAATTCTAAAATACCTGGTACTTTTCCTACGTGAGCATTTTTAACATAAAAGTATAATGGGCGTGATACCGGGTATGAACCATCAGCAATAGCGTCGAAAGTTGGTCCTTTGCCATCAATAACAGAACCTTGTAGTGTGTCGCTGTTTTGATCTAAAAAGCTAAAACCAAAAATACCGAACGCTTTAGGATTAGCCGTTAGCTTTTGTACAATTAAGTTATCATTTTCGCCCGCTTCAATATAAGCGTGATCTTCACGAACGCTATGACAAATTGCTTTGTACTTAGACTTGTTTTGTTTCTTAATGGCTTTAATCCAAGGGAATTTTTTACAACCACCTTCTAGTACCAGTTCAGCAAAAGCATCGCGAGTACCTGACGTTGGTGGTGGACCTAATACTTCAATTTTATTAGCAGGTAAAGTAGGGTTGATATCGCTCCATAATTTATAGGGGTTAGCCACTAGTTTTTCACTACCATCTTTGGCAGGAACTTCTTTAGCTAAGGCTAAAAATAACTCTTTACGCGTAATGTTCATGGTTTTGCTAGTGTTTGAGTTTGCTACAACAATGCCGTCGTAACCAACAAGTACTTCAGTGATGCTAGTAACACCGTTTTTAGTACACATATCAAATTCACTTTTTTTCATGCGGCGTGAAGCGTTTGATAAGTCAGGAGTATCAATAGCGTTGCTGGCGCAAAATAACTTCATGCCACCACCAGTGCCGGTAGATTCAATTTTTGGTGTTTTAAAATCAGTTTTTTTACCAAAACGTTCAGCTACTACTGTTGAGAAAGGATATACCGTTGAAGAACCTACAGCAGTAATGGTGTCACGGCTGTTGCCTTGTGCATTAGCAACGGTACTTAGTAAAGCAACAGTGCCTACTGATAGGCCTATTATTGTTTTTGTTAATGTGCTTTTCATCATCTTGTTCATATTATTTCTCACTTGTTAAGTTTTGAGATTTATAAAAGTGGGTTAAAAATTAGTTATTAAGGTTTTATTAAACTGGGCACAGTGTAGAAATTTTGTGTGACAGTTAAATGACTAAAATATTACAGTTATGTGACAAGGAGGGAAGAGGGGTAAATTTCTTAAAATTACACTGTACTCAGTTAAATTTATGTGTAAAAATAACCTTACAAATCGCGTAATCAAATCTTTACGATTTTGTGTTTTTATTTTTGGTTGAGCTGTGTCCCTTTAAAAGTACACTTTGATCTTTTCAATATCTTCTGCAAATCTTATAATATCCTACGCATTTTTAAGTTTATGTTAACCAGTATTTACTATTAGGAATAAATTATGGCAACTTCAATTGCTGAAAATGTACTTCATAAAAGTACTTTAAACGATATTCATGTCAATGAAGAGCATGTATTAATAACGCCGGAGCAACTTAAAGAAGAGTTGCCGTTAAAAGAGCCTAGCCGAGAGTTTGTAAAATCTGCCCGTAAAATTATTGCCGATATTATTCATAAACGTGATCCGCGCTTATTGGTTATTAGCGGCCCTTGTTCAGTGCATGACGTTGAAGCCGCTAAAGAATACGCCCGAGCGCTGAAAAAGCTTCATGATCAATACCAAGGCTCTTTATACATTGTGATGCGCGTGTACTTTGAAAAACCACGTACCACAGTTGGCTGGAAAGGGCTTATTAATGATCCCCACATGGATGGCTCTTTTGATGTGGAAGCGGGTCTGAGAAAAGCGCGTGAACTGTTAATTTATCTAACCGAATTAGGCTTACCACTTGCTACAGAAGCGCTTGACCCGATTAGCCCACAATATTTAGCCGAGTTATTTAGCTGGTCTGCTATTGGCGCACGTACAACGGAGTCACAAACTCATAGAGAAATGGCCAGTGGTTTATCAATGCCGATAGGGTTTAAAAATGGTACTAATGGTAGTTTAGATGTGGCCATTAACGCCTTGCAATCAGCGGCGTCGCCACATCGTTTTATGGGTATTAATCGCCAAGGACAAGTGGCTTTAATTAAAACTTCGGGTAATCCTGATGGCCATGTAATTTTACGTGGCGGTAAGCAACCTAACTATGACAGTGTTAATATTAGTGATTGTGAACAAGTGCTAGCCAAACATAAGTTAGAGCCGGGGATTGTCGTTGACTGTAGCCATGGTAACTCTAATAAAGACTATCGCCGTCAACCACTGGTGGCGATTAATGTTTTTAATCAAATTGTTGAAGGCAATAAATCAATCATTGGTATAATGCTGGAAAGTAATATTCATGCTGGTAATCAAAGTAGTGATTTAGCTATTGCTGATATGGAATATGGCGTGTCAGTTACCGATGCTTGTATTGATTTAAAGGCCACTAAAACTTTGTTTGCTGAAGCCGATACTTTGTTGAATAAAGCCCTAAAACAACGCGTTGCAGGCTAAATAAATTTTAAGAGAGATTATGAGTAATTTTGACGACAATCTTAAAGCGTTACGTGATGAGATTGATGACATTGATAGTCAACTAGTGACTTTGCTGGCTAAGCGTTTAACGGTAACCACGAAAGTGGGCGAGCTAAAAAGTACCCAAGGCATGCCTATTTTTGCGCCAGAGCGAGAAGCAACGTTAATCAGTAAGCGACGAGAGCAAGCGGAAAAAGTGGGTCTTAGTGGCGATTTGATTGAAGATGTTTTACGCCGCTTGATGCGTGACTCTTATATAAGTCAAGATGCTAGTGGCTATCAATGTGTTAATCCTGATTGTAAGAAGGTTGTGGTAGTTGGTGGTAAAGGGCAGTTAGGTAGCGTTTTTGTTGACTTATTTAAGCGCTCTAACTATCAAGTTGTCATTATCGAGCAAGACGATTGGCCTAACAGTGACGCTATTTTAGTTGATGCTAGCCTTGTTATTGTTGCTGTACCGATTAGATTAACGTCAATGGTTATTCATCATTTAAATAACTTGCCTGATGATTGTATTTTGGCTGATTTTACCAGTGTTAAAGAGTCGCCTTTATATGAAATGATGAAAGCCCATAAAGGCCCTGTTGTAGGCTTACACCCCATGTTTGGTCCCGATGTTACGGGGTTAATTAAGCAAACTATTATTGTTTGTGATGGCCGTGAACCAGCACAATATCAGTGGCTGTTAAAACAGTTTCAAGTGTGGGGGGCTAAAATTTTTCAAGTGGCCGCCCATGAGCATGATCAAGCGATGTCGATGGTGCAGGTAATGCGACATTTTTCTACCATCGCTTATGGTTATCATTTGATGACTGAAGGTGTTGATATTGAAAATTTGGTCAATATGAGCTCACCTATTTATCGATTAGAGCTGATTATGGTGGGTCGCTTGTTTGCGCAAGATCCTATTTTATATTCAGATATTATTTTTGCCAACCCAGATAATATCAGCATGATGAAACGTTTTGCTTATCGCTTTTTAGAATTACTCGAAGATGTAGAGCAGGGCGATAAAGAAGCTTTTGTGGCGATGTTTAAGCAAGTGTCCAATTGGTTTGGTGATTATGCGGGTGACTTTTTGGCAGAAAGCAAAACTATGCTGTTAAAGGCTAATGAAGTAAAAAAACATTAGCCTTTCCTTTCTGTATATAGGCATAAGCTAAAATCGTTCGAAACTCGAAACTCGAAACTCGAAACTCGAAACTCGAAACTCGAAAGTTTAACTTTTCTTCTCTGGTAGCATACGCGTTAGGGTGTCATCTTTTTGAAAATAATGATGCACTAATGCCGCTGCGGCATGAAAACCAATGAGATAATAACCTAGCATCCCCACTAATTCGTGCAGCTCTTCAATCGACTTTCCTAACGCTTTATTTTTAGCGATTAATGCCGGTAATTCAAAACCGAAAAACGGTATTGGCTTACCAAAGGCGCTCAGCATTAGCCAGCCTGCAATGGGCATTGCTATCATAAATGCATAAAGTACTAAATGTGCCCCTTTAGCCGCTAGCGCTTGTGTAGTGGATAAAGGCGGACTGATTTTTGGCGATACTTGAACCAAGCGAAAATAAAGGCGAATGAGCACCATGGCTAAAATTAACAGCCCTAACATAAAATGCCACATCTTAAATAAATCACGCATTTCTGTACCTTTTTCAAAAAATACCCGAGCTTCAATAAAAGCGAAGGTGGCAGCTATAACAATGAACATTAACCAATGCATTTTTATTGAAATTGAGCCGTAGTGATTTTCAGTGTTTTTCCAACTCATGATGCTATCCTTTTACTTGTTTTACTTGTTTTACTTGTTTTATTATGGCGTATTAGCAAGTCATATTAGTTGAGTTATATTAACAAAAACTTAACTCATACCTTTATTGAGCATTATTTATAGAACATTATTTACTGAGCACTGCTATTTTGTGTAGCTACTGCGCTTGGTTATTTTGCTGAGCTAAATTTAATAGTGCTAGTAATAACTCACCGCCAATTTGATTAGTGGCAATACCTTGCTCACCACCGATAGCCGCTAATTGAATATTATTTAGCTGCATTGTTGTGGTTTTGCCATTATGGGTATTGTTTAGCACTAAGGTATTGATGGTAATGGCATGTATGTTTATTTTAGCTTGTGGTTTGCCACGTTTCTTTTTAGCTTTTTTGTGCTCAATAATAGGGCCTGCTTGCGGATGGGTTTGTGCATAAGCTTGCGCATCTAATTGTGGGTTCTTTTGCGCATAGAGTTTGGCGCTTATTGCTGGGTATAATTCTGGATAATCTTGGGCTAATTGGTTTTTAATAAGCGCTATTAATACGGCAATATTATTTTGTGTGGCTGAGGTTTGTGTAGCTGAAGTTTGTGTCGCTGAGGTATGCTCACTGTTTAAGGTGAGTTGATTGATGGTTAGCTGTTGAACCGTGGTAATTAAAGCATGATTTTCTTTAAAAGGTGACGCGCTTTGAACCGCCGCCGCACTTTGCGGAATGGCAAGTTCAATATTGGCGTTATCAATAAGTAGTGCGTACTGCGCTTGATAGCCTTTTGGGTTGCCTAATGTCGCTTTTGTAAAAGAACCAATACCTGAGCTAGCTGAAAAATCAGCAATCGCTAGCTGCGTAACTTGTTGGCTATAGTATTGTCCCTGTAATTGAATTTGGCTTTTTAGGTACTCATTTAATGAACCATTGGCCAGATACCAAAGCATAGTACTGAAAAAAACTAATAGGGCGAAGGCTAAAACAGCGAGTTTATTCAAAATAGTATCTCTATTTACGGTTAATTGTTGATATTTTAAGATAAATTACGGTGCGGGTAAATGATACGTTTAATGCTTTACGCTATAATGGTGAAGTTTCCTGTCTATAAACGTTGAGATTATTCACTTATGTCTAATGACCATCCTATAACGAACCGTTTACCGTTACTCCTTATTTTATTTTTTATTATCGCGCTGTTGGCTTATTTACAGTGGCCTGAAACAGAGCAAAAGCAACAAAAATTTCAACGTATCGTTTCAGTGAAAGTCACTACGGCAAAACTGGTTGATTTTAAAGACAGTATCGAAGCTATTGGTACGGCTAGAGCTAATGAGCAAGTGTTTATTACCAGTCAATATTCTGACTTGATAGAGCAGATTTTTTTTAATGATGGGCAATTAGTCAAACAAGGTGATGTGTTAGTTCGCCTAAACAATCAGGAAGAATTGGCAAAAGTAAGTGAGTTGACCGCTAATTTGTCTGAGTCTGTGGCGCAGTTACAGCGTTTTCAAGAATTGTTAAGCTCAAAAGCAACGTCAAGGTCATTGGTTGATCAACAAGAGGCGCAAACCAAAGCTATTGCCGCGCAGTTACAAAGTGCGCGCACTAAATTAAATGATTTGAGTATTAAGGCTCCTTTTGATGGTGTATTAGGCTTTAGGGAAGTGAGTTTAGGCGCTTACATTAATGCTGGTGATGTTATTACCAGCCTTGATGATTTATCGTTAATCAAAGTTGATTTTACCTTACCAGAGCGATTTTTGCCGACCATTAAGCGAGGGCAGTCGGTAATAGCACTGAGTAGTGCCTATAAAAACCAGAAATTTTTCGGAAAAATAAGCTCAATTGATACCCGAATTAACCCCGTGACGCGTACCTTGAAAGTACGGGTAGAAATTCCCAATGAAAGTTTAGCTTTGCGCCCCGGTATGTTGCTTAATATTGAGGTAGTAAGGCAGGTTGAAACACTTTTACAATTACCTGAAAGTGCAATTATTCCAATAGCAAACCAGCATTTTGTTTTCACTATTAGCGAAGACAATCCGCAAGAGCCAACAGCTATTCGACAAAGTATCACTATTGGTCGACGCCTACCCGGCGTTGTTGAGGTACTTGCTGGGGTAAATCAACAAGAGCTCATTGTGATAGAAGGGGCACTGAAATTACGAGATGGGGCGAGAGTCAAAGTGATAAATCAGCTTGAGCAAGCAAGTTTAAAGAATTCAAACCTTAAGGAAAAAGCCCTGTGATCTTATCTGATCTTTCCGTCAAAAGGCCTGTTTTTGCCACCGTAATTAATTTATTGATTATCACTTTTGGTATCGTTGCTTTTTTATTTTTACCTTTAAGGGAATATCCTGATATTGACCCGCCTGTGGTTAGCATTAATACCTCATATCCCGGGGCTTCAGCCGCTATCGTTGAAACAAAAATTACCCAAGTGCTTGAAGATAGAATTAGTGGTGTTGAAGGTGTTAAAACCATTACCTCTAACTCTCGGGTTGGGCGCTCAAGTATCACCATTGAATTCAACTTAGACCGCGATATTGACGCGGCCACGAATGATGTCAGAGATAGAATTTCTCGCGCTTTACGCAGCTTGCCAGAGCAGGCCGATCCGCCACAAGTGTTTAAAGCCAATGATGATGAAAGCGTTATTGTCTGGTTTGTGCTGCAAAGCGACACTATGTCTACGTTAGCGCTGACGGATTATGCTAATCGTTATATTGTTGACCGATTTGCTGTCGTTGATGGCGTTGCCCGAGTGCGCGTGGGTGGCGGCCGTACTTATGCGATGAAAATATCATTAAATCGTGTGGCTATGGCTGCTCGAAACGTTACCGTGCAAGATATAGAGTCAACCTTGCGTAGCGAAAATATTGAATTGCCAGCAGGTCGGGTGGAGTCTATCGATCGAGATTTTTCTATTCGAGTGCAGCGTAGTTATTTAACCGCACAAGACTTCGCTAACATGGTCATTACCCGGGCAAAAGATAATTCACTGGTACGTTTAGGTGATATTGCCCAAGTCAATGTTGCAGCCCAAGATGATGAAAATATGTTTCGCGGCAATGGCAAAAATATGGTGGGGTTAGGCATTGTAAAACAGTCAAAAGCCAATACCTTAGAGGTAGTAAAATCAGCGCGTAAAGAAATGATTTCACTGCGCAGTTCACTGCCAACGGGCACAACAATCACCAATAGTTATGATAGCTCTGTTTTTATACAAGGCTCTATTGATGAGGTTTACAACACCTTAATTATTGCCATGTTGATGGTTGTATTAGTTATTTTCTTATTTTTAGGTAATGTGCGAGCAACACTTATTCCGGCAGTTACCGTACCTGTGGCATTAATTGGCTCAATGATGACGTTATCTTGGTTTGGTTTTTCTATTAATTTACTGACCTTATTAGCACTTGTTTTAGCAATAGGCCTAGTGGTTGATGATGCCATTGTGGTGTTAGAAAATATTTACCGCCGTATTGAAAATGGTCAAGATCCCTTAATAGCCGCTTTTGAAGGGGGCAGAGAAGTAGCTTTTGCGGTTATTGCCACCACATTAGTTTTAGTGGCGGTATTTGTTCCCTTAGTGTTCTTATCAGGCAACGTTGGCCGGTTATTTACTGAATTTGCTATTGCCATTGCCGCTGCGGTTATATTTTCAAGTATTACCGCCTTATCACTAACGCCGATGATGTGCTCTAAAATGTTGAAACATCGTAAACGTAGTTCTTCTTTTGGTCAGTTTCTCGATAAAAAATTTGCTAGTTTTGAGGCGGCTTATGGTCGAGCTTTAGCAAAAAGTATTCATCAACCGCTACTTATTATTAGCATTATTGCGATGTCGCTGTTGGCGGTATATTTGTTGTTTAACCAATTACCATCAGAATACACCCCCAAAGAAGACCGAGGTAATTTATTTATTATTATGCAAGGTGCCGAGGGGGCAAGTTATGAAAACAATGTTAAAAATATGCAACAAATTGAAGAAAAGTTATTAGCGTATAAAGCACGTGATGAACTTGACCGAGTTATTGTGCGAGTACCTGGTTTTGGTGGCACAGGAGGAATTGCCATTGTTGGTATGCCTGATTGGGGCGAGCGCAGTTTTGATACCTTTGAGTTTATAGGTAAAATAAACAAAGAATTACAAGATGTTACTGACGTAAGAGCATTCGCTATGATGCGCCGAGGTATTAGCGGCGGCGGCAGTAACTCGCCAGTGGCTTTTGTACTGCAAGGCAATACTTATGGTGAACTGGCTAAGTGGCGCGATATTATTATTAAAGAGGCGCAGAAAAACCCTAATTTATCGTCTATCAACAGTGACTACAAAGAAACCTACCCACAGTTAATGGTGAAAATAGATCGTGCTCGAGCTTATGATCTTGGCGTGCCTGTTGGTGATATCGCAAAAACCTTAGAAACCATGTTAGGGCAACGCCGAGTAACTACTTTTGTTGATCGTGGTGAAGAATATGATGTGATTGTTGAAGGAGATGAAAAGCAATATCGAAGCCCTGCCGATATTGACAATATTTACGTGCGTTCACTGAGCTCAAATGAGCTGATCCCGTTATCAAATTTAATTACCGTTGTTGAAAATGCCACGTCATCACGGTTAAATCGATACAACCGTTTGCGCAGTGTCACTATTACGGCAAGCTTAGCCGATGGTTATGCATTAGGGGATGCCTTAGATTTTCTGAAAAACATTGCTGGGCAACAATTGCCAGAAGAAGTGAAAATAGACTACAAAGGTCAGTCGTTATTGTTAAAAGAATCTGGCAGCTCTATTTTACTGGTTTTTGGGTTAGCATTATTAATTACTTTTTTAGTGCTATCGGCACAGTTCGAAAGTTTTATTCACCCTTTAGTTATATTGTTGACAGTACCTTTAGCACTAGTTGGGGCGCTGGCAGGTCTTGAGTTAATGGGCATGAGTTTGAATATATATAGCCAAATTGGCATTGTCATGTTGATTGGTTTAGCGGCAAAAAATGGTATTTTAATTGTTGAATTTGCTAACCAACTGCGCGATAAAGGGATTTTATTTGAACAAGCATTAATTAGTGGCGCACAACAACGGCTAAGACCTATTGTGATGACAACATTTACCACAGTAACCAGTGCTATACCTTTGGTGTTAGCATCAGGGCCTGGCGCTGAAAGTAGAATGGTGATTGGTGTGGTTATTTTTGCTGGCGTTTCGTTAGCGAGTCTCTTTACTCTCTTTATTGTACCAGGTGCCTATTATTGGCTTTGTAGAAATACTGGCTCACCACAAGCCATTGCCAATGAAATAGCAGCGAAGCAAAAAGAGTTGTTATTGAATAGTGAAAAGTTGAGCAGTGAGAAAAATAAGCAAGTACAACATGAAACTGTGCGCGATTAAAATCCCGCCTACATGCGCGATTAAAATCCCGTCTACCGTAGGCGGGAACTTGTTCGCGCTTTATTTTATGTGTGATTAAATCTCGCTACTAGGCACACTAGTCGGGCTGATATGTTCGATAGGATAACAACCTAACACTTTAATAAAATTAGTATGCTCGGTAATTTCACTGATGGCTTCTTGTAAGGCAAAACTTTTTAAATTCGCTTCCACGTCAATGTAAAACATTTCTTCCCATGGGCGACCTTGAATGGGACGAGACTCAAGTTTGCACATGTTTATGCCTTTTTCTTTCAGTACTAATAAGCATTCAACTAAAGCACCTGCTTTTTGGCCTGTGGCTAAAATAATGGCGGTTTTCGCAGGGATTTGCTCTGCGACATCAACGGCTTTTCTCGCGACAAGAATAAAGCGTGAGTGATTTTCGTTTTGATTAGCAATTGACTTTTCAAGTGCTTGCAACTGATACAGCTGACCGCCTTCTTCGCTGCCAATAACGGCAACTGTTTCATCTTTTAGCTCAGACACTTGCACCATGGCATCGGCAGTGCTGTCACAGTATTCAATACGAATATTGTTTTGCTTATCTAAAAAATTACTACACTGAGTGTGCGGTTGACCATGAGCATAAATCGTTTTTATTTTATCTAAGCTAGTATTCACTGCCGTTAACAAGCAATGCTCTATCGGCTGGGTAATTTCACCGACAATAAACAAGTTGGTATGTTGTAGTAAGTCGTAAACCTGATTGATACTGCCTGAGCTAGTATTTTCAATAGGTAACATGCCGTAGTCTACTTGGCCAGATTCTACTTGCTGTAAAATATCGCTAAAATTTTGGCAACCTGACTCAATAATTTTTTCGGCACGTCTTGAGAAGTAACGATGACTGGCTAAGTAACTGTATGAGCCTTTGTCACCTAAGAAAGCCACGCTCACCGTTGGCGTTTGAATGTTTGGGTTGGTTAGGGTTTGCAAATAAGCTTGCTGGTTTAATACTGAGTCTTCAATGATGGTTTGAAAAATACTGGTCACATAATGAGCGTCTAAACCTAATTCTTTTCCTTGTTTTACTAAGCGAATGAGCAGTTCTTGTTCACGTTGTTGATCACGAATAGGGCGAATCTGCTGTACTTTACTTTTGGCAACGTTAAGTGTGAGTGCGCGACGTTTAGCAAATAAAGCTAATAGTTCTTTATCTAAGCTGGTTATTTCTTTACGTATTTCGTTTAAATCTAATTTTTCGCTCACTTTTCTTTCCTATTTCGCTATTTGCACTTTCTGTTCAAGAAAAAACCTTCCAAATGGAAGGTTTTAACTTAATAAATTTGGTATTAATACTTACTAGACCGCCTACTCTAGCGAGCTTGACTAAATTCTGTCAACACTTTCTTTAGATCATTTTTACTCGTCAGTTAACATTAAGGGATACACAGCCAGATAATGGCAAAACTACTTACGGTGGCAACAGCCCATACTAGCGAACGTAACATGCAAATATTGGCTAAATAAAGAATGTTATAGATTAGTCGAGCACATACATGTATCACAGCGAGCAAGACTATATTCTCCCCTACATTTTGGGTGCTGATAGCTAGTAATACCGCAGGAGCAAAAATAAGGAGTGATTCAAAAGCATTTTGATGTGCGGCTAAAGCGCGAGCGCCAAAACCTGTGAGCTTGCTTTGCTGCTCGCGAGGGTGATTATTGTTGTAGCCGCCCAATTTATGCATGGCATAAGCCACGGGGCCTTTAGCTAAGAAAGGCAGTAATGTTGCGATAAATAAGCACCAGATTAATGTTGTCATTTTTTTCCTTGTTGTTTCTGTTATTTGTGTTGTTTTTATTATTGAGCTTATGTTTTATTCATTTCGAAACTCGAAACTCGAAACTCGAAACTCGAAACTCGAAACTCGAAACTCGAAACTCGAAATTAGTAGCTGAGCAAGGTTAAGGTATATTTAGTTTCACCGGGTAAAAAGGGCGAAGCTATGCCTTGCTCCCAATCACTATGGCCTTTGCCATAATAAGGGCTCCAAGGGTGTCCTGCTTGACTGGTGGGCATGTGAAATATCCCCGTTGCTTCATGCCCTGGTGATACCACCATGCGCTCAGAGGCGCCAAAGGCTTTACCTTGTACTTTCGGCATATAGCTGTCACCTGATAACGGATTAGCTGGCATGTCTAACCACTTGCCAATAAAAGGCACTGCTTTACTTAACGGGTGTCGAATTGAGCTAGTATTTTGCTGACCCCAAGTGGCGGTGTTTAGTGGTTGTTGTTTTTCGTCTACTGTTGTTTTCATATCATCAATGGTTTTTTGTAGTGCTTGATTAAAAACCGCCGACCAAGACGCTAACGGGCGCATTAAAAAATTGTCATTTTGTTGGTTAATAAGCTGCCATAACGGTGTTTCAATTTGATGACGAATACTGCGAAATTGATAGCCATCATCTAGTTTGGTTAAGGTGGTATTTAATTCACTAAACACCAAATCGCGAACATTAAGTCGAAAATTTCTCACTAAACGATAACTAACCGAGTCGACACTGGCACTTAGTTGTTTTGTTGCCAGTAATATGTTTTTTACTTGGCTAAAGTCACTATGCTTGGTAATGGTATGCTCTGTAAGCACTTTTGTTAATAAAAAGTCTTGCCAGCGCTGTAAAAACAAGGCGCGTTCATCTAAACCTACCGCTAATAGCGCTTTTTCATCAAACTGTGTTAGTGCTAATAAATCGTCACGAATTTGTCCCGCGCGAGCACCGAGTGCATAACCGCCATTACCAATCTTATCCAGTAATTTACCACCGACAACGCGAGAGTTTGCTGTCCATAAACGCTCACCTTTAGGGTTGAATATTCTCGGGTATTGCTCAGCGGTTAAATAACCTTGCCAGCCATTCTCTCCCGTATGCCAATAGGTGGGCGTTTCACCAAGGTGGCCTGTTTTTTTAGGGATTGGCCCCATTATGGTCCAACCAATATTACCTGCTTTATCGCCTACCACCATGTTTTGTGAGGGGATACCACTGCGCGTTGCAATGTTAAAAGCTTGTTTGACATTTTGCGCTAACTCTAACTCAATAGCGGTTAAGTTAACGGCTTGTTTGTCGTGAGCAACCCAGCGATAGGCTAATAATTCTCCTAGATGGTTTTTACCAATAACAGGGCCCCAAATAGTTTCTTTAATGGTGACTTCAACAGGTTGTTCATCTTTTATGGCGATAATTTGCTGATGAAAAGTAAAAGCGACTTCGCCTTCTGGTGTTGCATACTTGCTGCCATCACTCAAGGTTTGTAAAACAATAACATCGCTATAATCACCATAACTATTGGTAAAGCCCCAAGCTATGTTGTCATTGCTACCGATAACCATGTTGGGTGTGCCAGGTAATGTTGCGCCAGTAACATGCACTTGCTTATTATTTTGCAGATATTCAAAACGGGCACGAAACCAAGTATTAGGTACGCGTATGCCTAAGTGCATATCATTGGCAACAATAGCGCTACCTGTGCTACTGATATTGCCTGAAATTGCCCAGTTATTTGAACCCGGAAATTCATCAGCTTGGTTGTTCTTGTTGCTAAAGAGATGGTCACTAAATAGTTTTTCGGCTATTGCGGTATTGGTGTTATTTTTTATCACTGACGCCGATGCAGCAGGCCAAGCATTAACAGGCATAGGCGCAGCTGTCAGTTGGCTATTATCAATGGCTGCATCCCAAATGCTGCCTTTGGGATCTAAAAAGGCATAAACATCAGCACTTAATATAGCCTTCATTAAGCCCAGTGAACGTTCGCGTTGGCCATCATGGTATTGCAAGTCAATATACATGCTAAAAACAGCGAGCACAGAGTCTTCTTCTCGCCATTGTACTGGGTCTTGTTGCAATAATAGATATTCAAAAGGCTCGGTGCCTAAGTACTTTAAACCTTGATTAACACCACGAGTATAGGCCTTGAGTAATTCACTTTGCTCTTTAGGTAGGGTGTTAACTATTTCTCGTGCTCTTTCTCTAAAGCGGTGGCGTCTAATTGATTTATCATAATCAAGCGCTAAGATGCCAAAAAGACTAGACAGTTCACCTGCCGAGTTGCGCCTTAATAAATCCATTTGGAAAAAACGCTCTTGTGCATGCACAAAGCCTAATGAAACGGCAACGTCTAAACGGTTTTTAGCTTTTATGGTGACTATGCCTTGGCTATCTCGTTCAACAATGGCCGTTGCTTTTAATCCGAACACGGTTTTTTTGCCATCAAGTATCGGTAAAGCACTATCAACTTTGCTATATAGCCAAGTTGCCCCTGAGGCTAATATTAAGGAGCTAACTAATAAAACAGCGATTATTATTCTTTTTATCATCTTGTTTGAAAATATGAAATTACCATGTTGGTAGAGTACCCGATAAGGGCAAAGTGAGAAAGTTTTGTTTTTTTTATTGCTAGAGGGAGACGATTAAAAGTTAAGCGTTTGTTTTAGCTTGATAAAGAAAAAACTCAGATTTATTTAGATTTCAAGGTTAACCAAATGTTACTATAGCCAGCTATAATGATATATCAGCTCTATGGTTTTCGAGGTTTAAAGTGTCAGACTTAATGTCCAAACATGTAAAAATAGGAGAATGGATTTTCGAAGTGAAAATGGTACGCGCCTTAAAGGTTGAAGAATATGGACAACCGTACTCCGCTATTGCTAATTGCAACATTAATGGTGATGCCATGTATGTTGATGGTTTATTAGCTAAAAAACAGCAAACTTTTACTAAAGATGATTTTGAGTCTTTTACTCAATTTGGTCAGTTGCTGGATCTAAAGCAAATTTCTTATCACCGATATAAAAATGGCCAGTCGGTAACTAAAGATGTTCTTGTTGAACCTAAAGACAATGCTGCGACATCTTTTACCGATAAAAGCATGCGTTTGGTTAAATAACGGCTAACTGTTCATCATCAGGTTGGCATGCAACATAGAGGATGTTAGAGCCTATAAAAAGGCTTTATTATTATCAATAAACACAAAGCTTTTTCTGGTGATTTTTTATTGCTAGAATAGCGACAAATTAATTTGCATTGATAAATTCTCATGGCATCACTTCAAGATCAACTGCTTAAAGCAGGTTTAACCACTAAACAAAAAACTCGTCAGGCTAATGCTGATAAACGCAAAAAAAATAAACAAAAGCGTAGTGGTGTTCAACATGACGCTACGTTGCAGGAGCAAGTAAAACAAGACCTAGTCACTGCTAAGGTAGAAAAACAAGCCAAAGATGATGCTTTAAATGAGCAGAAAAAACAGCTGCTTGCTGATAAAGAGCAGGTGTTGCGCATCAAACAAATTCTAACGCACCATAATATTAAAAATGTTGCCGGTGAGCATGAATATAATTACACCTTTGGCAACATAATAAAAAAATTGCCATTAGATGCTACGACCCACAAAGCATTGGTTAATGGTCGATTATCGCTGTGCGGCCTAGATGAAATTACCTACATTGTCACGCGCGAAACAGCAGAGAAACTCGCTGAATTAAATGCTGATATAGTGTTAGTACAAAATGATAAAGTGGCAGATGAACAAATAGATGAAGATGATCCCTATGCTGATTATCAAATTCCTGATGATCTTATGTGGTAGAAATTAAAAATTTATGAAAGGCATGTACTAGCGGGTTGTTGCTAAAATGCTTTGATTGAGCAATAGAAAATTGCCTATTTAAATTTAATGGTGTGTGCAGTTGTTTAAATAGGCCAAATGCCAATTCTTGTTTTATTGATAAATAAGACAACACCCCTAATCCCAATTTAGCCTTAACGGCTTGCTTTATTGCCTCTTGCCTTGCTAAATCCATACTATTGTTAACCGTAGCACCTTGTTGTTGCATTGCTGAGATAAATACTGAGCGAGTACCAGAGCCATGCTCGCGTAATATCCACCGTTGCGCTGACATTTGCTTAATAGTTAGCTGCTCTTGTTTAGCCAAGGGGTGTTGTTGACTACAAAAAATGGCCAGTTGATCATTACACCAAGGTGAAATCAGTAATTGCTGATGGCTAATGGGCGCTTCAATAAGCCCTATATGTGCTTGCCCAGCCATAAGCCTTGCAATAACGCCTTCAGAGTTGCTGATAAATAATTTTGGCTCTACCAGCGGGTGTTGTGCAACAAAATTGGCCAGTAATTCAGGCATAACATAAGAGCCAATAGTAACGCTTGCCGCGACATTCAAAACCCCTTGCAAAGTATTACTTTGTGGTTGTTGAATTTGAGCTTGCAAGGCCAGCATTTGGTTGGCTTTGTTGAGTAAGTCTTTACCTTGCTCGTTGATCGCGAGCTTTCGACCAAAGCGACTAAATAGCTCATAGCCTAAAATACCCTCAAGCTCTTTAAGTGATTGGCTAGCAGCAGATTGCGTTAAACATAGCTCTTGTGCTGCTTTAGTGATCCCCTCAAGGCGAGCTGTCGCGGTGAAAACAGTCAATTGTTTTAAGGTTATATTCATTCGAAACTCATTATCGCTATAAAAACCATATATTAATTTTTTTAATATATCACATCGAAAACATCTGTTTTATTTATTTTAATTGCAAGGCTATATTGTGCTCAAACAGAGTAAACAGCAGGAGTCACCATGGCTTTCTCAATTAACAATAGAACGAACACCTTGCACGGTATCTTATTTGTCGCTTTATTAGCTAGCACGGCAACTTATTTGGCTGACTCTGCTATTTGTCAACAATTTGCCATTAGTCCATTAATCATTGGCATAGTGTTGGGTATTATTTATGGCAATAGTTTAGGTAGAGACTTTCCTCGTAAGTGGCAAGCAGGCGTGCTTTTTTCAACAAAAACTATTTTGCGTGCAGGCATTATTTTTTATGGTTTTCGACTAACTTTTCAAGATGTTGCCGATGTAGGGTTGGTCGGTATTAGTTATAGTTTAGCGATTGTTAGCACTACTTTTATATTTGGTTCTCTGGTTGGTACTAAGCTGTTAAAGCTAGATCGCGATACCAGTATACTAATTAGTGCGGGTAGCTCTATTTGTGGTGCGGCGGCAGTCTTAGCAACTGAACCCGTGCTAAAAGCTGAGCCCTATAAAGCGAGTATAGCCGTTGCCACCGTGGTGGTGTTTGGCACCATTGCTATGTTTCTCTATCCGTTTTTGTATCAAAGTGGCTTTTTAGCACTGAGCGAGCAGGGCATGGGGGTTTATTTAGGTGGAACTTTGCACGAAGTGGCACATGTTGTTGGCGCGGGTCATGCCATTAATGTTGAGATTGCTAATACGGCTGTTATCGTAAAAATGCTACGAGTTATGCTACTAGCACCATTTTTAGTGATTTTAGGAATCTGGCTACAAAGCTGTTTGGTGAAAAGTAAAGTGAAAAGTAGTGAGATAAAAAGTGCGAATAAATCCAGCATCACCATACCTTGGTTTGCCTTCGGTTTTATTGCTATGGTGGCTTTTAATTCATTGAATTTGTTACCCGTTAATGTTGTTAGTAATATTAATAGCCTTGATACTTTTGCCTTAACGATGGCCATGACAGCACTTGGCATGGAGACCCGCATAGAGAAATTTAAAGGCATTGGCTTCAAACCAGTTTATTTAGCAACAATTCTATTTTTTTACTTGATGTTAGCAGGCTACGCTTTAACCCTCTTATTATCATAAATAACAATAACGCAGCATGAATAGCAATTATAATGTGGCCTAAATATTACTTTTGTAATGCTATGTGTAATAATACAACCAACACAACCAAAGCAACCAATATTGTGAGGGTAACATGGCCCACGAGGATAGAAGTAATATGTCAAAAAATACCGAATTGAATGCCGTTTCTATTGAAGCTAACCGTACTAATGAGCAAAAAACTACTTTGCAAGAGTTAGCCGATGCCCACAATGAAATTGCCGAGTTAAAGCTGCAAATAGCTTGGTTAGAACGCTCTTACGAGTAATCGTTTTTTTCAAGTTCAGCAAAACTAATGACTTACCAAGGCTAGTGTAATAATTTACACTAGCCTTCTTTTTTAAGTAATTTTTTTTGTGTGGATAAAAGATATATTTGTTCTATTACATACTTGTGATCATTTGAGCGATTGAACACTTGCATTACTGTGTGTTCGTGGTATTTTCTCAGTTAATTTTTCAATAGCTATAATTTAAGGAATTTTCTATGCCAAAGGCAAGCGACATAAAGAAGAACGCTGCAATAGAGCACAATGGTAAAGTATTAATTGTTCGAGATATTACTCGTTCTGTACCACAAGGCAGAGCAGGCGGTAGTTTATATCGTATGCGTTTGTACGATGTGGTAACAGGTTCAAAAGTGGATGAAACTTTTAAAGCGGAAGATATGCTCAACTTTGCTGATTTAAGTCGTCGACCGTCAATGTTTTCTTATATAGACGGTGAAGAGTATGTTTTCATGGATAATGAAGACTACACGCCTTATAACTTGAACAAAGAAAGCATTAGCGATGAAATATTATTTATTAATGAAGACACGCAAGGGCTATCAGTCATAATTGTTGATGATGTACCTGTAGCAATTGATCTTCCTTCTAGTGTTGAACTTGTTATTACTGAAACCGACCCTTCTATTAAAGGTGGTAGTGCCACTGCGCGTACTAAGCCTGCCATGCTTTCAACTGGTTTAACCGTGCAAGTACCTGAGCATATTTCTACTGGTGACACAATTAAAGTGAATACTGAAGATCGTAAATTTATGGGTCGAGCTGACTCTAAATAAGCATCATTAACTTAATTTAACACGGCTATGCAGTGTACTCAGGTAGCAGCTGTAACCGTCATCTTCGAGGTGTATTAATCGAAGATCTCGCTATTTATGACCAAGATTCCCGCTTAAAACACTGCGGGAATGACGAACCTGAGCAATGTACATAGGCATGTAATTTAAAATGTTAATTTAAAACGTTAATTTAAAACGTTAATCTAAGAAATAATAGGTGAAAAATGACTGATAACCTTGCATATCCCATTGGCACGGCAGGAAAAAAGTGGGCTAACATGGAAAAGCAGCAGTGGCTTGAACAACAAAGCATTAAACGCTCTTATCAAGACGAGGTTGTTAGTAAAATTGAGGCATTATCACCTTTTTATGATGTTATTCAATATGATGCCCTCGCTATTGATGAGCAGCGATACCCGTTATTTGCGTTAAAAAGCAAGCATTGGCAACAGGATAGAAAAACCGTACTCGTGACTGGCGGTGTTCATGGTTATGAAACCAGTGGTGTGCAAGGGGCGTTGCGCTTTTTACAAAACGAAGCCAATAGTCAGGGCAGCAATTATAGCGATGCTTTTAATATTTTAGTGGTGCCCTGTGTTAGCCCGTGGGGTTATGAAACTATTAATCGTTGGAACCCTAACGCTATAGACCCTAATCGCTCCTTTTATGCTGATAGCCCTGCACAAGAGTCGGCTGCATTAATGACCTTTATACAATCACTTGCTGTTGACATTTTTGTGCACGTTGACCTGCACGAAACTACCGATACCGATAATAGCGTTTTTAGACCGGCACTATCAGCACGTGATGCCCTTGAGCAAAAACTTTGGAATATTCCCGACGGCTTTTACTTAGTGGGTAATACACTTAATCCCCAAGCTGCTTTTCAATTAGCTATTATAAAAGCGGTAGAAAAAGTCACTCATATTGCCCCTGCGGATGACGATGGCAAGCTAATAGGCGTTGAACTAGCGCAATTTGGCGTGATCAATTATGCTGGGCGAGCATTAGGGCTTTGTATGGGGCTTACTGAGGCGAGCTATGTTACCACGACAGAAGTTTATCCTGATAGCCCAAAAGTAGACGATGAAAACTGCATTATAGCGCAAGTAGCTGCAATTACTGGCGCCCTTGAACATCTACTTAGCAAGTAATAATTAATAAAGAGAAGTATATATAAGATGGATTTTTTTACTGAAATAGCCGAGATAAAAGCAGCTATAAAGCAAGCCGAAGACCGCACTATTTTATCCTTATTTAATAACGGGGATAGAGCCGAAGACTTTAGCCTTGCCGCGGCGGGATTATTTTTAGATTACTCAAAACAAAATATTAGCCAAGACGAATTAAGCAAACTTATCGCTTGGGCGAAAGAAAACCAACTGCTTGATAAAATTAACAGCATGTTTGCTGGTGATGAAATAAACAATACCGAGCAGCGAGCAGTTTTACACACAATATTAAGAGCCCCAGCAGCGGTTAAACAACAAGTGCTTGCTGAGCAAACCAGTGAACAAGTGCTAGCAACAGAGCAACAAATGGCTAAAATTGTTGACGATGTTTATCAAGGCAAACTTACTAGCGTTACTGGTGCTAGGTTTACCAATGTTATCGCTATGGGAATTGGCGGTTCATATTACGGTATTAAAGTAGGACTTAGCGCTTTACATCCTTATCATAGTACTGGCTTACATGTACATATACTGGCGAATGTTGATGGCGCAGCTGTGGTTGAAAAACTGGCCAAGCTTAATGCCGCGACCACGTTAGTGGTGGTGATCTCTAAAACATTTACTACTCAAGAAACCTTGCTTAATGCCAAAGCGGTTAAAGATTGGATGCTAGCTGAGCTTGGCTCTAGTGCGGCCATTGAGAAACAATGGTTTGCCGTTAGTAGTAATGTAGACAAAGCCCAAGTATTTGGTTTAAACCCAAGTCATGTTTTGCCTATGTGGGACTGGGTTGGCGGACGTTTTTCTTTATGGTCAGCGGTGGGTTTACCGTTAGCTTTAGCGATAGGTAATGAAAATTTTGCTCGATTAAAGGAAGGGGCTTATAAAATGGATCAGCATTTTAAAACGGCTGATTTTGAGCAAAACATGCCTGTGCTTATGGCATTAATCGGCATGTGGAATAGAAATGCTTTAAATTATCAAAGTTTAGCGGTATTGCCTTATGATCACGCCTTAAGGGCATTACCCGGTTATTTACAGCAAACCGATATGGAAAGTAATGGTAAGTCGGTATCAAAACAAGGCGAAAAATTACCTTGGTCAACTGCGCCGATAGTGTTTGGTCAAGAAGGCACCAATGGTCAACATGCCTTTATGCAATTGATGCATCAAAGTGATGAAGTTATTCCTACTGATTTTATTGTGGCACTGCAAGGCACTAGCGATCTTGAAGAGCATCATAAAGTGCTGGTGGCCAATTGCTTTGCCCAAAGTGAAGCATTAATGCAAGGTAAAACCTTGTTACAGGTTGAGGCTGAACTGAAACAACAAGGGATAACTCCTGAAGAAATAAAGCGCCTAGCCTGTCATAAAACCATGCAAGGAAATACGCCGAGTAATACCTTATTAATGCAGTCATTATCGCCAGAAGCGCTAGGCGCTATTTTAGCATTATACGAGCATAAAATTTTTGTTCAGGGCGTGCTATGGCAAGTTAACTCTTATGATCAATGGGGCGTTGAGCTAGGCAAACATCTAGGCGAGCAAGTATTGGCGTTAATGAATGACGGCAATGCTAATCATCAAATGTCACCTTCAAGTATTCGCTTAATTAACACTTTTGTGCAAAAGCATTCATTTATATAGAAACAAGGTAATTGTTCACCACCGAGCCGCGATGCTACACAGAGGGCTCTTCGAGCCTACACAGAGATTTTATTATTCTCGGTGTAGTGCGAAGCACCTCGGTGCTCTCTGTGGTAAATGTTTTTTAAGATAAAAATCTCGGCCGCAAGCGACCGAGTTTTAAAACAAGTCTAGCTGATCTGAATGTATTTCTTTCTGATCTAGTTCAGTAAGCTGGTTTTGAACATATTTTCTAATTGTTTCTT
>MAAC01018660.1_pt1 | contig 27217 bp, 19 predicted proteins | sample 1115981 | NCBI WGS metagenome assembly MAAC01 (sample SAMN04961126, study PRJNA320927) | seawater metagenome | isolation source: sample BD02T64 sea water enriched with oil for 64 days | place: USA:Gulf of Mexico | collected 2013-07-27
GTCCTGCGAGTGATGGTCGAATAAAGCCCGATATCTGCGCCAATGGAACACAGGTAAATTCTTGTTTCCCAGACAATCAGTATACGAGCAGTTCGGGTACTTCAATGGCGGCTCCAGGGGTTTCTGGTACATACGGAGCCTTAGTACAAGCCTATAGGGTCTTAAATGGTGGAGCTACCCCGAGTTCTGATTTGGTGAAAGGTGCGATGTTAAATACAGCGGATGATTTAGGTAACCCGGGGCCTGATTTTAAATTTGGTTGGGGACGCCTAAATGCAAGAAAGGTGTTAAACGTTTTTGAAAACAATACGTTTATGTTGGACTCTATTGGACAAGGAGGGTCTAACCTACATTCTATTCTTGTTCCTTCCGGTGTGGATCAAGTGAAAATAATGGTGTACTGGAATGATTATGAAGGCGCAATTCAATCCTCTAAGGCGCTGGTGAATAACTTAGACATGACCGTAACTAGCCCAGTGGGTTCGATCTCATTTCCCTTTGTTTTAGACCCAACTCCTATTGCGTCAAATCTAAATACGCCCGCAACCAATGGGGTAGATACCCTAAATAATATGGAACAAATAGTGTTAAATGCTCCAATTGCAGGTAACTATATTATTGATATTTCAGGTACAAGTGTTCCACAAGGAATTCAAAAGTATTATGTGATTTATGAGTTTATTACTTCCGATATTATAGTAACCTATCCTACAGGTGGAGAGGGTTTTGTTCCGGGAACCAGTGAGATTATCCGTTGGGATGCCTCCGAAGGAGTCCAGAATTTCCAAATTGAGTATACCTTAGACAGTGGTTTAAATTGGATCAATATGGCCAATGTAAACGGGACATCCAGACAAGTAACTTTTAGTGTTCCCAATGTAGTTACTGGAAATGCGAAAATTAGAATAATTCGGAGTGGAATAAGTGGAGAATCAAAAATGTATTTTTCAATCATTGGGGTTCCCACCGATATTGAGGTCATTTCTTTATGCCCAAATAGCTTTGATCTAAAATGGAGTTCTGTGCCTGGGGCAACAGCGTACGAAGTGAGCGTTTTAGGAAGTAAGTATATGGATTCAGTGATCACAGTTATGGATACTTTTGCAACGGTTATTGGTTTCTCTGCGGGTATAGAACATTGGGTGAGTGTGAAGGCAAAAACAAATGATGCGATCGGAAAAAGAGCCTATGCGATTCAAAAACAAGCCGGGGTATGGAATTGCATTTTAAATGAAGATATTGGATTGGAATTGATTTCCCCTTCATCTGGGGTGGTGCCAAGTTGCGTTTCTGGAAAACCAAGATTTGTGACGGTTAAGTTGAAAAATAACGGGCTTTCTTCCGTGACAAATGTCGGTATGAATATGCAAATTAACAATGGCGCCATAAACAATGAAATTTATTACGGTATTATTTTACCAGGCGATTCCGTGTATTTTTCTTTTGCCGATGATATTACCTTACCCGTAACAGAACAAAGAGTGGATTATTCAATTTGGAAGGATGGGATGGATGATAACCCTTTGAATGATTCCATTATTGATCATTTCTCTATTCGAACTTCTACGAGCATTTCCTTAGGGTATTCAACAGACTTTCAAGATCAAATCACCTGTAGCACGGCAAGTAATTGTGGGCTTGGAATATGCAATTTAACGGACTGGATTAACGCAGAGAATGGCGTGGATGATGCGATTGACTTTAGAACTAATCGTGGGGGGACTGTTTCCGGGAGTACTGGGCCAGATGCTGGACACACCACCGGATCTTCTACCGATAAATATGTGTATTTAGAAGCATCGGGTTCCTGCGAATTTATGCGTGCAGATCTTTTGTCTCCTTGTTTCAATTTGGAAAATACAATTCAACCAGAGGCAAGTATTTGGTACCATATGTATGGGAGCGAAATGGGAGATTTACATTTTGATGTTTTGGTAAATGCAATGTGGGAATTAGATGTGATTCCTAGTATTTCAGGGAATCAAGGTACTAGTTGGAAAAAGGCCATCATTGATTTATCGGATTATGTAGGACAAAACAATATTGTGATTAGATTCAGAGCTATCACGGGCTCTGGATATCGAAGTGATATTTCTTTAGACGATTTTGAAATAAAGGAAACGATGTCTGGGATTTTTTCGGACACTACATTTTGCCAAGGGATGGCCGGCAACATTTCATCCATTGGATTTAGTAGTGGGGCAAGCTACTCTTGGAACTTTGGAGCCAATTCAAATCCATCCAGTTCTGTGACTTCAGGCCCCCATTTAGTTACCTACAATACACATGGGACGAAACAAATCACGGTAGATGTAATCGATAACGGGATTACCCAGAGTTTTACGAATACCATCCTGGTCCTGGAATCAGCTACAGTGAGCTTTGATACGCAGCATGTTGCTGATGATCAAATACAATTTATCAATACCACTGTAGGGGCCATTCGCTCGTTTTGGGAATTTGGAGATGGCGGAAGCTCTCGTCAATTTAATGATGCTCATACTTACGCTATTTCGGGTATTTATACCGTCAGTTTAACCTCTGAAAATGCATGTGGAAGTTCAATGGCGATCAAAGATATGTATGTGGGTATAGTTGGAGTAGAGGATGATTTAAAGGGGGGCAATGAGATTTCGGTTTATCCAAATCCTTCCAGTGGAAAGATCCAGGTACACGTATTAGTAAATTCAGAAGTTATTGGATTAGATATTTTTGATATGAAAGGAGTTCAAGTATTTGCAACAAATGAAAGTCCAATTAACAATATATGGAACCTGGACTTAACCTATTTGTCGGTAGGTGTTTATATGGTACGGGTGCGTACCCTATTTGAGACCATAAACCATAAGATAGTGATTGAATAACTCACGTGGTCACTATAGATCGCTTTGAGACGAGAAAAATTAATTGTATTTTCGTAAGGTTAAACCTAACGACAAAAATTATTATTATGAAAAAGGGATTATTACTATTTATCGTGGCCGGACTTGGTTTTGGTGCATGTGATCAAATAGAAGAGATTGAAAACTTTGCGGTAGATCATAAATTTGAAAAAACAGTAGTTCTGGATATTTCAGAAACAGATCCAGATATGTTTTATGAAGATTTTTCTTTTGAAACAACGGATGACAAAGATTTTAGAGATAACCTTTCTAAAATTTCAAATTACTCGGTTAAAACATTGTCTTACCGTGTATCCGATTTTGCGGGTGCAGATGATATTTCTGCCATGGGATTGGTTCAATTTATGAACGAAACCAACAACATCGGTGACCCAATTGATTTAGGGAAAATTAATTTTCTTGATTTGAAAAATTCAGGTACAGAAATTGAAATTCCAATATCTGATGAGTTAAAGACATTAATTCAAAATCAATTATTAGAAAATGATATGATTAAAATGCGCGTAGGGGCATTGGTTTCAGGAAAGCCATTTACAGCTGAGATGGTGTTAGCACTGGAAATTGAAGCACTGGTTAAAGCAAATTAATCTTCGCAAAAAAAAAGTTAATCCCCAATGAATTTGTTTCATCGGGGATTTTTTTTGACCGAAAAATTGGTGAAAGATAGAATAGAAGATAAATTTGTAACATGGGTAAGATAATTGGAATCGACTTTGGGATAAAACGAACGGGATTGGCCATAACAGATGATTTGAAAATAATTGCAGGTGGGTTGGATACCGTTCTCACAAACCAACTTATGGATACCTTATTACGTATGGTTAAACAGGACCAGGTAGAGGTTTTTGTTATTGGTCAAGCACGTAGAATGAGCGGTGAACTTTCGGATGTAGAAGTAAACATTGTGGAGTTTATTAAAGTTCTTCAAAAAAAAATCCCTAGTATTCCAGTGGCTAGACAAGATGAACGTTTTACCTCAAAACTAGCTTTAAATGCCATGATTACTGGCGGGGTTAAGAAAAGCGATAGAAGAAATAAACAAAAAGGACTTGTAGATAAGGTAAGTGCTACCTTAATTTTGCAGGCTTATTTAGAAAATCAATGATATTACCAATTATAGGTTACGGGCATCCGGTTTTACGTCAAGAAACGGAGGAGATTCAAAAGGATTATCCCATCAAGGAATTACTGAAAAACATGTTTGAAACCATGTATAATGCAAGTGGAGTGGGGTTGGCTGCACCGCAAATTGCATTGGCAATTAGAGTTTTTATTGTGGATGGTTCCCCTTTCTCAGATATGGAGAATATTTCAACCGAGGAGTCTAAGGAGTTAGAGAAATTCAAGAAGGTTTTTATCAACCCTATTATTGTGGAAGAAAAGGGCAGGGAATGGGCTTTTGAAGAAGGGTGTTTAAGCATTCCTGGAGTAAACGCAGATGTGATAAGAAAGGAAATTGTGGTTGTGGAGTATTTTGATGAGAATTGGATACTTAAAGAAGAAACGTTTTCTGGGTTAGCTGCCCGTATTATTCAACATGAATATGACCATATTGAAGGGGTATTATTTCCAGATTTAGTGTCCCCCCTAAAGAAAAAATTCCTTTCCAAAAAACTGAATAAAATTCTTGTAGGTGATGTGCCTTCATCCTATAAAATGAAATTTTTAAAACGAACTAGATAATGCTAAATATGAATTTAGGCTATACCAAAAAGATGGTGGTTGTTGCAGTCGTATGTGCTTTTGTTGGGTGTTCAACCCATTCTGAAGATAACGGAATGCAAAAGGAGAAAACAGAAGTTTCTAACGAGACCGTTGGGGTGCAAACCCCAGAAAGTTTATCTAAAATAATTCAGAGAAAGGAATCTGAACTCGAAAATAAAGGAGGGACTAATAAAATACAATTACGATTAAGTCTAATTGATTTTTATTCTTCTTACGTAAAGCTATTTCCAAATGATGATAGGACGCCTGAAATGTTGTTTAAAGCCGGGAATGAATCTATTAATATGGAGGATTATCAAGCTGCATTAGGTTTTTATTTTCGGATTGAAAAGAAACATCAAGGGTATTTAAAACGTCCAGAAGCACTTTACTTACAAGGTTTTATTTATGATACCTATACCAACGAACTGGGTTTGGCCAAAATGAAATACGAGTCTTTGATTGAAGCTTATCCTTCCCATGCTCTTTCTAGCCAAGCGCAATTAAGTATGGAACATATGGGGATGTCTGATGAAGAGATTATTAGACAATTTGAAAAACAAAATCAATAAATTTAGCTTAGTCTGGAAATCTGCTCACGCAACTTTGTGATGGTTAGATTGCTTTTGTATTGATTCCGGTGCACACTCATAATTTTCCCCGTTTCTTCTGAAACGAGTATGATGAATACGTTGGATGTTTCACTGAGTCCAATTACTGCACGATGTCGTAAACCAAAAGATTTGGGTAGATCGGTTCTTTCCGAATTGGGAAGAATACAGCCTGCAGCAATAATTTGTTCCTTAGAAATTATCAATGCACCATCATGTAATGCATTGTTTTTGAAGAAAATGGAGGTAAGTAACTCTGTGCTAATATCTCCATTTATTTGAGTTCCTGTAGCTTCTATTTCTTCCAATTCGGAATCGTCATTTATGACAATGATAGCTCCGGTTTTTGATTGCGACATTTCCTCAACAGCTCTTAAAATATGAGTAGTTGATGGCGATTCTCCTCGAGATTCTCTACTGATTTTGAACCAGCCTTTTGCATTTAAATCAAATACCAATCGATTGGAACCAAGACGTATAAGTAACTTCCGTAGTTCGGGTTGGAAAATAATGACAAAGGCGATGGATCCAATACCAATAAAGGTTCCGATTAAATCCGCTACCAGTTCCATGTGCAAGGCAAGGGTAATCCTCCAAAAAATCAAAACACCTATCAATCCAATTAGAATACGCATGGCCACTGTACCTCTGACTAAAGTGTAGAAATAAGATACAAATAGTGCGACCAGGACAATATCCAATACATCCAGCCATCGAAGTGTTATAAAAACAAAGGTGTTCATCTGGGGCAATATTAGCGATTATTGAATGAACATCGTTCGGTTTGGTGAATTAACCTTTAGCCAAAGCGACACACATTCTTTCGCTTGTTTTACATCGTGAACCCGTAATATATCCGCACCTCTTTCAAGGGCAAGTGTATTCAGAACGGATGTTCCATTTATGGCCTCTTGAGGGGAGGAATTTAAATAATGGTATATCATTGACTTTCTAGAAAACCCAACTAAGATTGGATATCCCAGCAATTCGAATGACCGTAAATATTTCAGAATTTCGTAGTTGTGTTCCATTGTTTTTCCAAACCCAAAACCAGGATCAATGATTATATCCATTAAACCCGTTTGTTTCATTTCCTGAACCTTCGTTGAGAAATGCAATAAGAGATCTTCGATTACATCTTGGTAATAAGGCGAATTTTGCATCGTTCTTGGTTTTCCTTGCATATGCATCGCTACATACGGAGTTTTGTGTTTTGCAGCTACCTTCCATATATCTGGATCAAGGTCCCCTCCTGAAATGTCGTTAATGATACACGCCCCATTTTTTACGGCTATTTCAGCCACCCCTGATCTAAATGTGTCTACCGAAATTTTAAGATCGGGAAATTGATCATGGGTTTCCAATAAAGTAGGGAGTAATCGATCTATTTCTTGTTGCTCAGAAATATCTGGAGCCCCTGGTCTAGAAGAATAGGCACCCATATCAATGATATCCGCTCCGTCTCTGATCATTTTTTTAACATTTAAAATAGTGGTTTCAAGGGAGTCATTCTTACCTCCATCGTAGAAAGAATCAGGGGTAAGGTTCAAAATACCCATGATTAATGGAGCGTTAATATCTTCTAATTTTCCCTTGAAATTTAACGATTTTTTTTTTGTGATTAACTTATCTTGCATGCTTTATTATTACGGATTTACAGCGATTTTTTATACGATATCAAGAATGGAGAAGACCCTCGGACAGTACGATTTAATTATATCTAGGTGCAAAGATATTTTTTCTAAAAAAATGAAAGATTACGGAACGGCATGGCGTGTTTTACGTCCTAGTTCTATAACGGATCAACTTTATATTAAAGCAAAGAGAATTAGTACCTTAGAGGAAGTGGGCGAATCTAAAGTGGGGGAGGGTGTTGTTCCTGAATATATGGCTATTGTAAATTATTGTGCAATGGGTTTGGTGCAATTGGAATTAGGCCCGTCTGATACTAATACACTTACCCATCAAGAAGTTTTGGATTTTTATGTGCATCATATCGAAACGGCAAAAACTTTAATGATTAATAAAAATTCTGATTATGGAGAGGCTTGGCGCGAAATGCGGGTGAGTTCCATTACCGATTTGATTTTGATGAAACTGCATCGTACCAAACAAATTGAAGATAATAAAGGAGCTACTTTAATATCGGAAGGCATTGATGCAAATTACCATGATATGCTTAACTACGCTGTGTTCGCCATGATTTTACTCGATGAACAAAGTCTAAACTAATACTTATGAAATTAAATAAAGAAAACATTTCACGAATCTTAGTCGGTTCGTTATTTATTATTTCGGGTTTGATTAAAGCCAACGATCCTCTTGGTTTTTCCTATAAACTGGAAGAGTACTTCGCCTTTGATGTTTTGAATTGGACTATTTTTCAAGGTTCAGAAGTCTTATTGGCCTCTTTCATTTCTATAGGTGAAATTGTATTAGGTGGAGCGTTAATTGCTGGTGAAAAAAGTAAATTAACGGCCTGGTTATTATTGATCATGATGGTCTTTTTCACCTTCCTTACCGGATATACAGCTATTGGGAATTGGTTCTTTGAGCATCCAGATCGTGAGTTTACACATGCAATGGAATCTATGTTTGGTTTCGTAGCCCGAGATATTCATTATTTCAAAGATTGTGGCTGTTTTGGGGATGCTATTCCTTTCACTCCCTGGGATTCCTTCCTTAAGGATTTGATATTATTTGTTTTTACCATTATTTTATTTAAAGGTAAATCTTCCATTAAAGCAAATTCTAATACACAAGATATAGGGTATTACAGTATTGCCCTTGTTTTAATTTCAGCTTTTTCTATTGGTATGATGAATTGGATCTTCCCGGTTATCTTTTCAACGGTTTTGTTTGGTGGAATGCTAGTTATTAAAAAATGGCGTGGATCAAATTCTGGGTGGTTAATGGGGGCGTTTGCCTTTGTATTAACCACCATTTTCCCGATATACACAGTGATGTATTTACCCATTAAGGATTTTAGGCCTTTTGCTATTGGAGAAAATATTTTGCAAAACATGGAATTGCAAGAAGGAGAAGAGCCCCCATTATATACCGTGGATTATACGATGAAAAGTAAAACTACGGGTGAAGAGTCCGTGGTCTCTGCCATAGATTATATGGGGAAAGAGGTTTGGAAGGATTCGGATTTGGAAATTGTGGGTACAGGTGATCAATATTTATTTAAGGAAGGAATCGTTCCATCCATTCATGACTTTGTACTTGAATCGATTGATGAGGAAGATTTAACGTATTCCGTTTTGTCAGAAAACCTTGTTTTTTTATGGATTGGTTATGACTTAGATGGATCAAATATCGATGCGCAAACTAAAGTGAAAGAGGTGGTAGAGGGGTGTGTTTCTGATGGTATTACCAATTATATGTTATCCGCCACTAGTTTTGATAATTCGGAGAATTTTAAACAAATACATGGCTTAAGTATGGAAGTGCTAACCTGTGATGCAACCACATTGAAAACAGTAATTCGATCCAACCCTGGTTTAGTAATTTTAGAACAAGGGGTGGTCATTGCTAAATATCCGTTCCGGAGTGTGAGTGGATATGAACAAATTAAAAATGATTTAAATTTATAAGAATGCGGAATAAAATTGTAGCTGGAAACTGGAAAATGAATACAACCCCGGTGGAAGGAATCGCTTTAGTTTCAGAGGTATTGGAAGCGATTAAAAACATTGATTTGGAACACAAAAAAGTCGTTTTCGGTGTGCCTGCGGTTAGTATTACTTCGGTAGCTAGTGTCATTGGTGATACTTCTAATGTTTATGTAGCTTCTCAAAATGTCTCCTCGTATGATTCAGGGGCGTATACCGGAGAGATTAGTGCTGCTATGTTAGTGGCTTCGGGGGCTGCTATGGCTATAATTGGTCATTCTGAACGTAGAGAATATTTTAATGAAACCAATGAAGTTTTAGCTGTAAAGGTAGATAAGGTACTGGATAAGGGTGTCGTTGCTATTTATTGTTGTGGCGAAGTTTTGGAAGAACGAAAAAATGGAACCTTCGAGACCGTTATTCAAAATCAAATTGAAGAAGGGTTATTTCATTTATCCGAAGATCAAATGAAAAATGTAGTTATTGCTTACGAACCCGTTTGGGCAATTGGTACAGGTGAAACCGCTTCTCCTGAGCAAGCTCAAGCTGTACATGCTTTTATTAGAAGATTGGTAGCCAATAAATACGGTGCTGAATTAGCAGAAAATACGAGCGTTTTATACGGAGGCTCCATGAAGCCAGGAAATGCCAAAGAACTTATGGGAATGGCTGATATTGATGGTGGCTTAGTTGGCGGTGCCTCCCTTAAATCATCTGATTTTGTGGAAATCATAAAAGCAATGTAGGGATGAATTATATAGAAGTTATTTTTACCTTAACACCATTTGAGCCGTGGTCGGACTTGCTTTCTTCCGAATTAGGAGAATTAGGTTTTGAATCCTTTTTGGAGGAGGATGGAGTTCTAAAAACTTATGTCACCAAAGATCTCTTTAATGAGGTTAAGGTAAAAGAATGTCATACCCTGAATAATGATTTGGTTCAAGTTTCGTATTCTTATCAGGAATTAGAACAACAAAACTGGAATAAGGAATGGGAATCAAATTTTAGTCCGGTATACGTAGAGAAGGAAATTTGTGTTCGTGCTACCTTTCATGATCCTGAACCTAGTTTTCCATATGAAATCATTATTGACCCCAAGATGTCATTTGGGACTGGTCACCATTCTACCACGCATTTAATGTTAAATTCAATGTGTGAAATTGACTTTAAGGATAAGTCGGTTCTAGATATGGGGTCTGGTACAGGTGTATTGGCCATTTTTGCGGCAATGAAGGGGGCTAAACCAGTTTTTGCCATAGATATAGATGAATGGTGTAGTGTCAATGCCATGGAGAACGCTATCGCAAACGGAGTGGAATTTATTCAAATTTCCCAGGGAGATAAAAAGGATATAGAGGGTTTGAAGGTCGATATATTAATAGCAAATATTAATCGAAATATTCTAATTCATCAAATGGATGCTTACGCAAAAGCAATAAACCCAGGTGGAGAATTGCATATTAGTGGGTTTTACCTAGAAGATGTGACGATGTTGGTTGAAGAAGCAACTAAAAACGGACTAGAGTTTGCCAAAAAGAATTCAATGAATAATTGGACCACCCTAAAATTCAATAAATTATAAATGAAAAATCTTTTTCTAGTATTTGGATTAATGTTTCTCTCGTTCATGAGTATGGGACAAAAATCGGAAGGACCCTTCTCCCTTGACGCTGAAAAATTCCCGAAGGATATGAAAGCTTTTTTGGAGAAATCAAATAAGTCTCAGAGTGGGGGGATTGGGAAAAAACTAGATAAAGTATGGGTTTCGGGCTTTTATTCGGTCGAAGATCAAAAACGAATAATTAAAGAGGCCAATCAATTGGTGAAAATTAGAATGAGTAATTTTCCTGATTTGGCTTATTTTATTGAGATGATCAATGGGTATCCAGAGTCGGGAATGGATAAAAATCAATTTTATACGTGGTTTGGCATCTTAGAAACGTATTCAGAAAACCCGAAAAAGAAAAAAAAACTATCCAAGTTATTGGCGTTCTCCAATAGTTTTTTCGATTCTAAATCTTTGTTTAGAACAAAATCAAAGTCGGTAGACTGGCGCGTAGATAACTATAACTTTAAATATGAGGTAGATGGAAATTCCGTTATTCTTGATTTTGAAAACGTAAATTTATCGTGTCATACCAAGGGTAATTTTGCCGAAATGCAAAATACCACGGGTGCTTTTGACATTTTTGAAAATCTTTGGATAGGAGAAGGTGGAAAAGTAACCTTTGAAAGGGCTGCTTCGGACCCCGAAAAAATTTGGGTAGAGGTTGCCAAGTATGCTATTCAATTAAAATATTCAAAATATACAGCTGATTCGGTGGTGTATCATAACCCTAAATTTTTAAGTCAACCCCTCCTTGGATCCTTAACCGATAAGGTGTTGGCTAAGCAACAATCAACTATGGTGAGTTACCCTCGGTTTCAATCCTATAATGTACACATCCCTATTAATAATTTAGTAAAGGATGTCGATTATTTGGGTGGTTTTGCGCAACAAGGGGCCAAAATCATTGGTACTGGAACCCTAAAAGAACCTGCGATATTATCATTTTCAAGAGAAGGGAAACCTTTTATGAAAGTAACGGCTCAGCGTTTTTTAATGAAAATAAATGCATCCGTTCCTGATAGCCTGCCAATTGAATCTGATAACACAAAGACTAAAAGTGTTCGGAACAGTATCGTTTCTTCCAATGCTCGTATGGTTATGTATATGGATGGAGATTCAATTTTACATCCGGGCCTGAAGTTTAACTTTTTTACAGACGAAAGGTTAGTTAATCTTGTTAGGGTGCGAGGAGAAATGTCTGAAACTCCCTATTTTAACACCTTTCATAATATTGAAATGCGTTTTGAAGTTTTGAACTGGTTTATGGATAATCCTATAATTGATTTCACTGCGATCGAAATGAATACCGAAAGATCGGCATCCTTTGAATCCCAAAGCTTTTTTAAGAAAAGGAATTATGAAAATTTACAAGGGAATAGTAGTTGGAACCCTTTAGGGAGAATGAAAAGGTGTGCCATCAAATACGATACCAATGTATTGTCCCTCCGTGAGATGTCTGGGTGTATGCAAATCCCTGCTACGGGTGTTGAACCGATGCTTTTAAGATATATGGTAATGGGATATTTGTCTTATGATTCGGATATTAAAGAAGTGACTCTGTACCCTAAACTGTTTCATTCCGTGAACTCCTTTTCGGGTAAGGAAGATTATGATGTTATTAAAGTGCATTCCGATGGGCGGAAGTCAAAGAATCGAAAAAATGCAACTTTAAATTTAATGAACTATGATTTAACCATTTATGGGGTGAATAGTGTCACTTTAAGTACAAATCATAATGTAAAGGTCCTTCCTGAAAAAGGGATTATTGTAATGAAGAAAAACCGAGATTTTGACTTTAATGGAATTATTGCTTCTGGAAAAGTGGATTTTTATGGTCGAGATTTTTCATTCAATTATGACAATTTCGTATTAGAAATGCCCGTGTTAGATTCCATGCAGATTTGGGCAACTACAGACGAGGTGGATAAAGGGGGGTACCAAATGGAAGCTCGGGTTAGAACCCTTGTAGAAGGTTTAACGGGTGACTTGAAAATTGATCACCCAGAAAATAAATCTGGAAAGAAAGATTTACCAGAGTACCCTATTTTTAGATCCGAACAGGAGTCTTATGCCTACTATGATAAGAAAACGGTATTTAATAAGATCTATAATCGGGATGAATTTTATTTCAAGTTGGATCCTTTTGAAATTGATTCATTAGACAAATTTACGAATGAGGGTATTGCTTTTGAGGGTGTTTTTACCTCTGCCGGAATTTTACCCGACATTCGTGAGTCTTTAACGCTTCAAGAGGATTTTTCGTTAGGCTTTAAAAGAATTGCACCCCCTGGAGGATATCCTCTTTATGGGGATAAAGGAAGTTTTGAAAATGAAATTCATTTGTCGGATGAAGGACTGAAAGGGAATGGATACCTTTATTATTTGACGTCTACCGCTGCCTCAGATGACTTCTATTTCTTTCCTAAAGAAGTGAGGGGTATAACCAAAATGGTTGAAATTGAAGAGCAAATGGCTGCCGTAGAATACCCAAATGTATCGGCAGATACCACCGAGTTACGTTGGGTCCCTTACATTGATGAGTACTTTTTAAGTTCCATAAATGGAAAGGAACCTATTCATATGTTTGGAGGTATTGTAGAACATAAAGGGCGAATAAAATATACGCCTAATGATATGACAGGTAGAGGGATTAGTGCGTTTGAAGGAGCTCGGTTGTATTCCGATTCTATGATATATTCATTTTATAAAATTCACGCAGATACGGCTAATTTCGACTTGGGAAGAAAAGGATTAGAAACCTTGGATTTTTCCTCCGAAAATGTGCAGGCTGATATTGATTTCAAAGAACGGAAAGGGGAGTTTGTTTCTAATACAGGGGCCAGTTTAACAACATTTGAGCAGGTAATGTATCAAGCGTATTTGGATCGATTTACTTGGTTTATGGATAAAGAGGAATTGGAAGTTTCTGCTGCTGGAAAAAAAGTCGTTCGTGGAGCTAATGAGGTTCAGGTCGAGGGGGCAGAGTTTATTTCCATTAATCCTACGCAGGATTCGTTGAGATTTAATGCGAAGACCGCTCGTTATAGTTTAGCGAAGGTAGAGCTAAACGCTAGGGAAGTGAAGTTAATTAATGTAGCTGATGCGGAAGTGATTCCAAATAAAGGGTTGGTAACCATTTATAAACATGCAGTAATGGAAGTGTTGGATTCTTCACAAATTATTGCAAATACCGAGCTTAGGTATCATACAATTTATAATGCCAGAACGGATATTCAAGGTCGATGGAATTTCAAATCAAGTGGGAATTATGACTACATGGATGAAAACGGACTTAAGCAGGTTTTAGAACTTACTTCGGTGGGGGTGGATAGTACCCGACAAACCTATGCTAAGGGTATCATATTAGAGGATGATGACTTCTCATTAAGTCCAATGTATCGCTTTAGAGGTAAAGTAAATTTGATTGCGAGTAGAAAAAACTTAACGTTTGATGGATACGGGAAATTGGTACATGAATGTAAGAATATTCCTCCTGCATGGTTTTCCTTTTTAGGAGAGGTGGATCCCAATGAGGTTGTTATTGCTATTGATGAAACTATTATGGATAATGATGGAAAAGATTTGTTTGCTTCCGTAATCATGCCGCGTGATTCCAATTTGATGTATGGCGCCTTTATGAATAAAAAGAGAAGCTATAGGGATGTCCCAGTAAGTTTGGCTACTGGATATCTTGAATTTGACCCTTCTGGGAGAAGATATCGAATTTCGAATCTTCAAAAACTGAATGAACAATCCTATCCCGGTAATTACATCGCAATTAACACCAAAGACTGCTCCATTGAAGGGGAGGGGAAATTGAATTTTACGCAAGATCTAGGTCGTGTAAAAGTGCAAGCTGTGGGTAACTATACGTACAATAGCGTTAATAATAAAGCGGTATTTAATACCTCAATGACTGTTGATTTTCTTTTTGATGATGGTTTATTAGCGTTGATTATTGCTGACGCCCAAAAAGCGGAATTGGAACCTACAGAAATGAATGCTAATTATGAATTGACATTGCGTGAATTGATGAAAAAAGAAGACGCAGATGAAATGATTAGTAAGATGGGACTTTCTAAAAATGTGAAAATTCCCGAGGAATTACGGAAAACGATGTTCTTCTCACAACTTAAATTCGTTTGGAACGAAAATACGAGCTCTTATATCTCCCAAGGGAAAATTGGAGTTGGGAACTTCGGTAAAACACCTGTTAATATGCTCTTTGATGGTGGGGTGGAGTTAGTTCAGAAGCGTGGACAAACAGATATTACTATTTACCTTGAAATTTCCCCAAGTAATTACTACGTGTTTGGGTATAGAAGTAAAACAGGTCTGATGAGTGTATATACTACTAATAAAGAATTTATTGTGAAAATGCGTGAAATAAAATCGGATAAGAAAAGAATTAAACGTGACGGTGAGATTCGTCAATTCTTATTTATGCCGGGACCTAGAAGCTTAAGGACAAAATTCTTATTGCGAATGGAGGATGCGAAATCACAGGAATAGCGGATTATAACAGGCTCGTAATCAGTGATTGATAAAACTAATGAACAATAAAATGTGAATATCATGTTTATAACTTGTTGATAACTCAAATATTAATCTATATTTGGCTACTCATGCAAGTATCAGAATTAATATTGGTAGCCTTTTTAGTATGGCAAATAAGTTCAATGCCTCTTCCGGTTTGGATTGCTTCCGCATTTTTTGGAGTCGATTCAGATGATTACAATGAGAAACAGGATTGGGCGGAGAACAAATTTTCGTTTGAAAATAACAAGTGGGGTTTAATTGTCTTTGGGAGTGAGTTTCTAAAAGGGTTTGCTGCTATTGTTCTGATTAACTTGGTGAGTAACCAGGAAGTATTGTTGCTAGGTATGGTTCCGTTTCAATATCTTCTGGCTGCTATAGTTGTATTAGGACATACATTTCCAGTATACAATGAATTCAAAAGAACGCATAGCATGGGAACCTATTTTGGGCTGTTTGCTGGTTTGTGGTTGGCACCTGCATTATTGGCGTTAGCCGTTTTTGTAGGGGCTTGGGCATGGGCTAAGAAAGTTTCAATAACTTCTTTAATATTGTCATTAAGTAGTCTACTTATTGTTACCTTTATTTTTATCGATGTAAATGCATTGGTAATTACTGTCGCTCTTTCTTCTCTATTAATTGGTGCAAATTTTAAACAAAGATTAGAGGTGGTTCGAGCGTAAGTGCTTTTATTTGTACGAACAAATTGACCATTTTTATGTCTCCAGTTTTTAACGGAAATTTACGTCTACTATTAGTGTTGGTTCTGATCTTCATTTCCAGTTTGGGGTTCGCTCAAACCAAGGAGGTGGATGAACTTCAAGAACGAGCAAATATCCTTTTTGAACAGCGCAATTATCTTGAAGCTAAGGATTTATATTCTCAATTGGTTTCCTTGTATCCGAAAGATGAGAACTACAATTACCGCTTTGGAGCATGCTTGATGTATGTGGATGAGGATAAGGCATACCCTATAAAATTCTTAGAATATGCCGTGAGTAAACCAAATGTAGATGTGGATGCATTTTATTTTTTGGGTAAAGGGTATCACTATAATTACCGTTTTAACGAAGCCATCACTTATTTTAATAAGTACAAGGATAAATTAAGCCATAAAAATAAATCCAAATATCCAGTAGATCAAGACATCCGATTTTGTGAAAACGGGAAATTACTGTTGCGAAATATTACGACTCCATTGGTCATGAAGCGGACCAAAGTTTCGGCTGCAGATTTTTTCACGTCCTTCAAAATTCAAGATATGGGAGGGCGTATGTTATATGCACCCAAAGAATTGCACTCTTCTGTCGATAAAAAGAAAGGGTATGTTCCTGTAATGTATAAAAATGACAATAGTAATATTGTGTATTTCTCTTCTTACGGTGATAACGATAAAAATGGGTTGGATTTATTTCAAGTTTTTGTGGCTAATAACGGAGAGCTTGGAAAACCCGTTAGATTACCCGAAACCATAAATACTAAATATGATGAGCGTTTTCCATTTTTAACAGAAGATCAAACAAAGTTCTATTTTTCGAGTACCGGTCATAATAGTATGGGAGGAGCCGATATCTATGTGTCTTCTTTTGATAAGATGACTAAATCTTTTGGTGCTCCGGTGAATTTAGATTATTCCGTAAATACTCCCGATGATGACTTTATGTACGCTGAAGTTGGAGATGAAGGTATTGCGTTTTTTGCATCCAATAGAAATTGTGAAAAAGGAAAAGCCTTCGTTTATAAAATTAATGCCCAACGTAAACACTATGAAATCGCAGTTTTAGCAGGTTTTTTCATTTCCGATGATACCAAATCATGTAAAATTACGGTAGAGGATTTAGAAGATCATATTGTGGTTGGCACTTTTAATACCAATAAAAAATCGGGACAATATGTCATGCGATTAAAAAATGGGGGGAAATATTCCTTTTTGGTGGAACCTTACGGTGGGGAAGTAGCTTATAAGGGCAGGGTTGAACTGCCTCATCAAAATGAAATAAAGGTGTTACGACAGGAAATTCTGATTGTTAAAGATGACGCTGGTGAACGATTAATTATCCGGAATTTATTTGAAGAAGAAAGTGCCCCTGGGGATCAAAAAATTATTGCACAAGTCTTTGCCGAGAATGCGAATATGGAAGAGACCAAAGAACCTGAAATTACCATTAGTCCAAAACAAATGGTGACTCAATTGGAAAAAACGAAAGTTATTCAGGAGAAAAAAATGCAGGAATTGGTCGCTCAAAAAGAAGCCAGTTATCTCCTCGCTAATAGTAAACGGGAATTGGCTCATAAGGACTTAGAATTAGCGGATCAGTTAGAAAAGCAAATTGATTTAATGAATAACTCGAACGAAACCAAAAAACAGCAAAAAGAGTTTGCCGAGTTGATTCAAGATGCAAGAGTCCATTCGATAGAAGCAGAGGCAGCATTTGAAATTGGGAGGAAGTACGAAACACAAATTTCGGAGGCTCAAACACAGTTGAACCAAACCGAAGGATATTTAATGAGAATAAAATCAGCTGTGCACGAAAACTCTTCAGCTGCAGCGACTGAACTGTATACCAATTTTCAAAACAACAAAGTTGAAATTGGGGTGGACCAAGTGGGGCAAAACGTAGAATCCGATATTGAACGAGAAGAGGCTAAGATGAACCGCTTTATTGCTAAAGCAGCTACCTTAGAGGAGTTACAGGCAGATTTAAAAAATGATATTTCTACCGCCAAAGCAACAAAGCGAGCTACGAAAAAGAAGAAGGAAAAAGAAGCGATTCAATTGACAATTGAGAATTTACAAGAAGAAATAGAACCCTTGGCAGAGGATAAAAAAAGCGCACTTGCTACAGCTTCGGAAATTGAATTGACCATTAATGCCCTACGTCATGAAAGAGCTTTATTAAATGAGGTGAAATCTACATCTACGCATCGAAATGAAAATTCAGAACGGGTGACCGAGGATCAAAAAGTAGCCATGTTGGCCAGTATTCAAGCTACTTCTCATGAAATTGATGCAATGGAACAAGTTTCTAAAGAAATGGTTTCGTCTACTTCTTCAGAAACCCAAATGGCTGAAAACGATGATGGTGATGTCCAGGGTGTCACACAGAACGAAGTAAGTACAGAAAATGGGAATATGGAACCTACGGGATCCAATTCTGAATTATCTGCTACTGAAGAATTTGCTATTCTGGAAAGTGAAACGGGGTCAGAATTGCCTATTTCCAACGAAGAAAACTTGGAAGAAGGCGTGGTGGAGGAAGCTGTAAGTTCATCTGAGGAAGAGGTTAATACATTTTTAGAAAATGCGGGTAACGAAAATTTTGAAGCAACCACAGAGTTTACCGAAGCAGGTAAATCGGAAACGCAAGAGGCTGAAAACAACCTAGAACCTTCGAGTTCTAGTTCCACCGTAAACGCTGGGGGTACGGTTAATATGGGTGCCGAAAATGGTTCTGTAGCTTTAGTTCCAGGGATTTCGACTTTACTGCCAGATGGTTCAGATGGTTCAGATGGTTCAGAGGGTTCCGATGAGTCCATTAATTCAAATTCGGAAGAAGTCTTTACGGAGAGTAATAATGAAAATTCATTAGTGAATAATGAACGAAGTGATTTGGAGGGTTCAAACAATTCCATAGATAACGAAAATACCATCAATGGTGAAAGTTCGGAATTAAGTGTAGATTCCAAGACATTAACTGAAACTTCAATTCCCTTAGTTACTAGTGGGGAGTCTAATTCCATTACCGAATCAGATGAATCAAATTCTCAAGGTCAACCCGAATCCGAGTATTTTGAGTATACCCAAGAATATGAAGAGCCTGTAACTGAAGTAGTTATGGTGGAGGGAGAAAGAATTCCTCTAGAGATTACATCCAATACAGGGAAAGTAAAATACAAGGAAGAGGAATTGAAGAATGCGAAAGTGAACTTTAGTAATTCCGCCTATAATGAAGGATTTGAAGCCCAATATGCTTCTGTAAAACAAGAAACCAATCAAAGTGAACGTGCCAAAGAGACCCAACGAATTAATTACAATTGGGTCGTAGCTATTGAAAAGGAAATCGCTGAATTGTCCTATGCAAAGCAGCATTCATCTCATGGAGCTATAACCTCTCGGATTAATGTGAAAATGGAAGAGTTGCAAGATCAAGCCTCCCAAAAAAGAAATTTCATGGCATTAAATTCCCGCATTATTAAGCAATTAGATGCACAAGAAGAAATGTTGGTCAATGCGAATACCCCTAGTATTGATGAGCAAACAAGTCCAGAAGAGCTAAATAATCAACTCGTACAAGAGGATGGATTAGATACGGCAAATACCAATACTAGTTCTGAGAGTTTTACCAATGAAAATTCCATAAATGAGTTCTTGGAGGAGTCCGTGGCTATTCCGGAAACGAATGGGATGAACATCGAAGAATTAGCAAATGCTTCCGAAGAAGTAGCGGTTTCAAATGCCAACGAAAGCCCACTTAATTCCAACCCAGAATCTTTTAGTGAAAATAAGGAAGAGGAAAGTACGAATGAAAACGGGACCGAAAATGAATTGAATGTAGCGTCCACTGCTAACTCGGTACAAATTGAAGGAAATGAAATTACAGAAACAATAAATGAGGGTAGTCTGTTGGAGCAGAATGAATCGATCGTTTCCAACGATGTTTCGTCAAATGGGGAATCTGGAAATTCTGAATTGCTTATTTCAGAAAACAGATCTGATTTAAATACGGAGAATGAGATAGCCTTGACAGAGGGTAACGAAACGGTAAATTCGAATGAATCGGTAGCGAATAATGAATCCGAAAATTTAGAACCCGTTAACGCAGATATTGATGAGAATTCAAATGTAGGAAATGAGCTAGGTTTAACGGAGAATCCTTTGAATTCATCCGGAAATAACGAAGCTATAGTTAGCAATGATTCAGAGACCACCAAGGAAACAACAAAAACGGAATCGGGTATTATAGAATCTACCCAGAATGGAAGTACAGAAGAGACGGCTGAAAATACCGTTGTTGGCAATGAAACTCAAGTCCAAGAAGACCTTGGAAATGAAAATGAAGTAAGTGAGGCAAGTCATTTTAAGAATTCCAATTCAAGGCTAAACAATGAAACTTCTAATTTGATGCCCATTCAAGATTCGCCAATTAACCCGAGTGCAGTGGTGGTTTCACAAATTGAGCTAGAAACGGAAGAACAAGAAGTTGTTGTGAAAAAATCAGAAAGCAAAAGAGATATATTAGCCGCTACTATTGAAAACACGAAGAAAAAGAAAGAGAAGAAAAGGTTGGTAAAGGAATTAGCAGTATTGGATGCAGAAGTAGCGTACGAAAACAAAAAATTGCAATTGGTACAAGCTAAAAAGGAAGATGCCAATTCTGCACAAAAAACAATGGTTGCAGATCCTTTAGGGGAAAGGCCTTCTGAAATGAAATTAACGGAAGCTAGAAAAGTGGATGCTAAAACGGGGGACCTTGAATCCGAATTAATGGAGCTAGAATATACCCTTGAAAATACGAAAAAGAAAAAGCATCGTAGGGTCATTGAAACGCAAATAATTCATGTGAAACAGAATATTTCGGAAAGTAAGTTAGCCTCTGAAATGGCAAAAGAATCGGCATCTGAGATGGCGGAAATTGAAACGGAAACGTTGAAAAAGTTAACTCCGTATGGAACGGAAGTACTGATTAAATTACCGGAAATTGAGAATAGACTCACAATCGAGCAATTTGAAGAAGTGGAGAGTAAGTCTGAATATATCCAGTACATGGAAGTAAAGAAGGAGTCGGAAAAGGATATTCAAACGGCTGCTGTAATGTACCAATCCAGTAAAAATAAAAAGGTCGAAGCCATTCAAATGGAAGAAGAGTTGAGTGTTTTAAATGAGGCTTTAGAATTGTTGCCAGAAGATGAAAAAGCGCCCATTCAAAAAGAAATTGTGGAGAAACGTAAAGTTCAGAAAAGAATAATTGAAGAGGCAGAAGTAATGTATCAGGAGGCAAGGTTGCTGGAAAATGAAGCCTATTTTAACTTGAATGAAGCGAACGCTAAATTACTGGTTTTGGATAATGCGACTGATCGTACTTTAATAATGACGGCTATTAGTGGGTATGTTCAAGCGCCAATGGTTGATCTCAATTACGACTCTACCAATATTGATGCTATTCCAATGGCATTGACTACGGATATTTTTGTAGAAAATGATACGACCTTTTACGATGAAACGAAACCTATTCCTGTAGGGGTAACTTTACCAAATGGGGTGGTTTTAAAGGTCCAAATTGGTGCCTTTAGAAACCCTATCAACCAATCTACTTTCAAAGGTTTCGCACCCATAGTAGGAGAAAAAACGGCTTCTGGATTAACACGTTATACCGCAGGTTTATTTAAGGATTTTGTAACCGCCAATAATGCCAAGGATGGGATTCGTTCCAAAGGCTATTCGGATGCATTTATAGTCGCCTATTTGGATGGAAAACGAATTTCAATTTCGGAAGCTAGACGGGTGCTTTCTGGTGAAATTAACGCATCGGATATTATCGTTTCTAGTACACCTCAAAATACGCCAATCGCCCCACCTACTCAAAGTGTACAGGTAACGGAAATTAATTCCGTACCTCTTTTACCCGGTCAGGGTGATATTGAGGTAAAAGGAACTTCTTCCAGAGAAGAATTGTTTTTCACTGTTCAGGTAGGGGTTTATTCACAGACGATTCAACCCGGATCCGTATTAGGTTTAACTCCGTTAAACTCGGAAAAAATTCCAAATAATTTAATGAGATACTCCAGCGGGGTATATGGATCTATTGCACAAGCAAGTCTTGCGAGATCTAGAATTGTACAATTTGGAATTTTAGACGCCTTTGTAACCGCCTATTACCAAGGGAACCGAATTCCTTTAGCAGAGGCAAGAGCCTTAATTGCCAATGGTACGGTTCAAGGGACGAGTACCATAAGTACAACCCAGAAAGTAAATACAACTCCTTCAAACACGGAGGATAATTTGAATCGCAATACGGAAATATCCAACTCTGGGATTCCAACTTATTTTGTGAGTATAGGGCCTTATTCAGGGGGGATTCCAATTCAAGAAGCAAGAGAGATTTTGGGGTTAAATTCCTTGGGGGTTGTTATTGAAAAAAATAATAACGCTACGTTATATAAAATTGGTAATTTTACAAACCGTCAAGATGCGGAAATGTTAAAAATTGATTTGGTAGCCAAAGGCTTAACAAATCCAGTAGTGAAAAAAAATGAGGAGTAATTATTACGTTTTAAAGGAAATTTCATTGAATTCTGTAACTCCTTTGGAGTTGCCCGAAACCGAATTAGATGTCTTATTGGATGAAGGAAGAAAGATCGTTTTACACAATGACGATTACAATACTTTTGATCATGTAATAAAGTGTTTAGTTGAAATTTGTAACCATTCCAGTATTCAGGCAGAACAATGTGCCTTCATCGTTCATTACAACGGTAAATGTGAGGTTATGCATGGGGAAGATGATAAACTAGACACCTGTTGTCGACTACTTCAAGTCAAGGGACTGAGTGCCTCTATTGAATGATAAAATATACCTCATACCTCTTTTTATGGTTGCTCTTTGGATGTGCATCTGTACCCGTTTCACATCGTAAGCAATTGAAGATTGTTTCCGAATCTCAATTAATATCTTCCGGCGCTATTGCTTACCAATCCTTTTTGGATGAAAACACGGTAATCAGTTCCTATAATACCGATGCGGTGATGGTCAAAAGAGTGGGGGAGAAACTTGCCGTTGCATGCCAATCCTTTTTAGACAAACATGGGGATGTGCATCGCTTAAATGGTTTCGAATGGGAGTTCAACCTAGTAGAAGGTCCGCATATCAATGCATGGTGCATGCCGGGTGGAAAAGTCGTGGTGTATGAAGGCATTTTATCTATAACCCAAGACGAAGAAGGACTTGCTGTAGTTTTAAGTCATGAAATAGCACATGCTATTGCTCGGCATGGTAACGAACGGGTGAGTCAGCAAATGATGGCTCAATATGGTAGCGCTGCTTTGGCGATACTATTTGATAATTCTTCTTTTCAAGGTATGGATTTACAGAACATTATTTCCGACTCTTATGGAGCTGGGGCAAACTTGGGTTTATTAAAGTTTTCTAGAATGCACGAAACTGAAGCTGACAAAATGGGTTTGGTATTTATGGAATACGCAGGTTATGATTCTAGAAATGCGATTGCATTTTGGAAAAGAATGTCAGAAAATGCAAATGGATCGCCCCCCGAATTTTTAAGTACACATCCTTCAGATCAATCTAGAATTAGTGATATTGAAGCTTTTATTCCCGTAGCAAAATCATACGTATATTAACATGGATATTTGGTTAGCAGTTGTTTTAGTCGTTTTTGGGTTACTTTTTTTAGTACTTGAAGTATTTGTATTTCCCGGTTTTGGGGTTTCTGGAATTGTAGGACTGGTTTGTCTGGGGCTTGGAGTATATTTAACTTTTCAAACCAACGATTTGATGGGTTGGACCGTTTTGATGGGGTCTTTGTCTGGTGCCTCTATCCTATTATATGTGAGTGTCAAATATGATTTACTGTCTAGGGTATCCTTGAAAAAGAATATCGATTATCAAGTTAAAGTGAATCATTTAGAGGAACTAAAACCGGAGGATAAAGGGATCACAATATCTAGATTAGCCCCTATGGGTAAAGCCGAAATAAACGGTTTTGTGGTGGAAGTCAACTCTATGGACGGGTTTATTGATCAAGAGCAAGCAATTTATATTACACACATTAAAAATAACACCATTTTCGTTTCACCAATTAAACAACAATAAAACTATGGAAAGTATCTTTTTAGTATTCGGAGTTGAGGCATTTACTGCTGTATTACTCATCCTCGGATTAATTTTAATGGGCATGTTCTTGTACTATGTACCGGTATTGCTTTGGGTTCAGGCCTATTTCTCGAACGTGAAAATTCCAATAATTAAATTATTTGTCATGCGAATCCGTAAGGTGCCGCCAGGGTTGATTGTAAACGGGATGATTGAAGGTACAAAAGCCGGTTTGGTTTTAGATTCCGATTCTATGGAGGCGCATTATATGGCTGGAGGGGATGTGGCTAGAGTAGTACATGCTTTAGTTTCCGCTTCCAAGGCGAATATTGACTTAACCTTTGAAATGGCTACTGCAATTGATTTAGCGGGTAGAGATGTGTTTTCTGCCGTTCAGATGTCAGTAAATCCGAAAGTTATTGAAACACCACGTGTGGCTGCAGTGGCCAAGGATGGTATTCAGCTTATTGCTATTGCCAGAGTTACCGTTAGAGCCAATATTAAACAATTAGTGGGTGGTGCTGGTGAGGATACCATTTTGGCCAGAGTAGGTGAAGGGGTAGTTTCCTCTATTGGTTCTGCCGATTCCCATAAACAGGTATTGGAAAACCCCGATGTTATTTCTAAAACAGTATTAGCAAAAGGTTTAGATAGTGGTACTGCATTTACTATTCTGTCTATTGATATTGCCGATGTAGATATAGGTAAAAATATTGGGGCTGTTCTTCAAATCGATCAAGCTGAGGCAGATAAAAATATTGCCCAAGCAAAAGCGGAGGAACGTAGAGCCATGGCCATTGCGGTGGAACAAGAAATGAAAGCAAAAGCACAAGAAGCTCGAGCAAAAGTAATTGAAGCAGAAGCAGAAGTGCCTTTAGCTATGGCAGAAGCTTTTAGATCTGGAAACTTAGGCATCATGGATTACTATAAAATGGAAAATATAAAATCGGATACCAGTATGCGAGAAAGTATTTCCAAACCAAAAAGTAATGATCCGGAGAAATAGGATGTAAATTAATCCGTAAATAAATGCCATTGAAGGAATTCAATGGCATTTTTAGGTTTTACTTAGTATTTAAACAAAACGCTCACCTAGATGTTTGCTCCTGGTTCTGAATTTTTTCCTAACGATGATACTACTCATTGGCAATAACACCAGGTAAATTTTTATCAAAGGGTATAAATAAAATCGATACCGAGTTCACGCAATGACGAGAGTTTTTCTCCGTATATTTTTCACCCACAAATTCATGGCCCAAATGCCCTTTACAATTCGAACATATTATTTCTGTTCGTCTGCCATCAGCATCTGTTAATTTGTCTACCGAACCCGGGATTTCATCGTCAAAACTAGGCCAGCCACAATGGCTTTCAAATTTTGTATTGGATCTATACAAGGGGGCATTACATTGGCGACATACATAGGTCCCGTTTTCAAAATGGTCCCAAAACTCACCTGTATAAGCACGTTCGGTACCTTTTTTGACAATAACATACTCTTCCATTTCCGAAAGCTGATTGTATTTTTTTTCTGTGTTTTCTTGTGCCATAATAGGAAAGGATAATTTGATTATTAGAATAAATAGGAGTGTGATTTTATGAAGGACGAAATTAGAACTTTTCATAGATTTTGTTTTGTGTTCGTGAAGTTACATTGCCAAATCTTCAATTTTGGTCAGGTAGAATTCATTTGTTCTAAATTAAGGAACATTTAACAAATAGTGAAAAAGCGTGGGTGTGGATATTTATGGATTAATAAATGGGTGATATCAATATTCCATTATTTTTGAGACCTAGATAGAAAATGAATATGACTAATCTACGCGAACGCTTACATGTTATTGTTTTCGGAACGGATACTCGGGCCGGAAGAAATTTTGATTTGTATTTACTGTGGGTAATCCTTTTCAGTGTACTAATTGTTATACTGGAAAGTGTACCCGAAATTGATGCCCGATTTGAGTACGAGTTCAATAGAATTGAATGGTTTTTAACCCTTGTTTTTACCATAGAGTTCGTACTACGTATTTGGATCAGCCCAAAGCCTTCAAAATATATATTTAGTTGGTGGGGAATGATCGATTTATTATCCATCCTACCCACGTATTTAAGTTTTTTCATGGTCGGTTACCATTACCTATTAGTGGTGCGGATTTTCCGTCTGCTACGGGTGTTTAGAATTTTGAAGTTAGTTCGATTTAACAATGAGGCACAGGTATTAATAAATGCTTTAAAAGCCAGTTTATATAAGATCACCATTTTCTTAATGGCCGTATTGGCCATTGTCACCCTTTTAGGAACCATTATGTATGTGGTAGAAATGAATGAAGACGGATTCAAAAGTATCCCCGAATCCATCTACTGGGCTATTGTTACGGTAACTACAGTGGGTTATGGGGATATGATTCCCTCCACGGCTTTAGGAAAGTTTATTTCGTCTTTTGCCATGATTATGGGCTATGCCATTATTGCGGTACCTACCGGAATAATGACCGTAGGAATTTCAAAAGCTTCGGCAGAGGAAAAAAAATGTGGGCGTTGTAATTCTTTTAATTCCAATAATGCCAAGTACTGTAATCAGTGTGGTGAAGGGTTTTAGATGAGTAGGTTATAGTAGTATTGATCTTTAATACCAATCGAATAATATTTTTAAGTCATGCATTTTAAGGGGGGCAATTAGAAAGAAAACTGCTTATAGGACCCCTAATTGGTTAGTAATAATCTGGTAATCGGTTTTTTCTTTTTTTTTTGAAAGTTGGAAAGACACTTTTCATTCACAATAAGACTGGTTGTGAGGTGCGTTTTTACGTGGTATGATTCGGGAATTTACTAATTAGATTCGTTTATTTAATGCATCTCCTATTAAGGGGGCTTTAAAGAGGGATCAACTTGGGAAATGTTAGAGGTGTTTTTTCGGGTATCGGGAGGGGGAAATGGATGAAGTATGATTTATATGGAATTTATTTGCATAAGTGGAGGTCCCATTCGGATTAATTATGAACCTATAAATAATAGGGCTACTAGTTCAATTGTTTCTTGACCTTTTTCTTTTTAAGTTATCATTTTTTGAAGTGTCAATTATTTAATTAGATTTGCGTTACCTTAATTAAAATAGACCTGTTAAATAACCAAAAAACTTAAAAAATTTACGATGTTAAAAAAAATTACTTTACTAGTATTTATTTCTATAAATACATCATTTGCCTTTTCTCAAGTAAGCATTAGTGGTCAATTAGGACTGTTAAAATCAAGCCTTGGCACCAATTTGGGGATTGGAGCAGATGTATTCTTTTCAAAAAATGAAAAAACTGTTTTTATAGGTGGATTTAACTATTACTTACCTGGGAAAACGAACGGATCTACTTATGCCACGGCATATGATGACAATACAGTTCCTTACCAATTGGAT
>MAAC01016722.1_pt1 | contig 27213 bp, 23 predicted proteins | sample 1115981 | NCBI WGS metagenome assembly MAAC01 (sample SAMN04961126, study PRJNA320927) | seawater metagenome | isolation source: sample BD02T64 sea water enriched with oil for 64 days | place: USA:Gulf of Mexico | collected 2013-07-27
GTTATTAGATCAAATTGAAAATAAAATTGACAATCATTTGTTACGTGTTGAACACACTGCAGAGGCAAAGGTGTCTGAGCTTTTAGACAAGTTTCTGTATTACAAGAAGGTATACATGGAGAATGGAGAGGTTCCTGTGTTAGAATCAGATTTTGATTATAATTTGTTTAATACTTTTAGGTGTTATATGGATATAGAAAATCATTTTCCTGTAAAATTTACTCAGCACAAAGATGATCGCGGTGCTTTTGTTGAAATTATTAGACTAGGAATAGGTGGTCAAGTTTCTTTTTCTACTACAGTTCCTGGAATAACCAGAGGAAACCACTACCATACTAGAAAAATTGAGCGTTTTGCGGTAATCAAGGGTAAGGCTTTAATACAATTACGTAAGATAGGTACTGATGAAACATTGGATTTTTATTTAGATGGTGATGAGCCGGCTTATGTTGATATGCCTATATGGTACACTCACAATATTAAAAATGTAGGAGATGATATTCTATATACTAACTTTTGGATCAATGAGCCATACAATCCAGAAGACGCTGACACTTATTTTGAAACTGTTTAAGGGATAATTTAGTTCTTTTAAACTAAGAGTATTTATATTTGTATTCGGTTATCAGTGACACCTGCTGCAGGGTCTGTATTTTAACCTAAATCAATCAAATTAAAATAGTTATGAATAAATTAAAAGTTGCTACTGTAGTAGGAACAAGGCCAGAAATAATTAGGTTAGCTAGAGTTCTTGCAGCTCTGGACGCTTCTCCTGCTGTAGAACATATCTTAATTCATACAGGCCAGAATTATGATTATGAATTAAATCAAATATTTTTTGATGATTTAGGACTGCGCAAGCCAGATTATTTTCTTGAGGCTGCTGGTAAAAATGCCGCTGAGACAGTTGGGAACATCATGATTAAAATTGATGAGTTATTAGAAAATCTTCAACCAGATTCATTTTTAGTATTAGGAGATACTAATAGCTGTTTATGTGCTATACCTGCAAAAAAACGCCAGATTCCGATATTTCACATGGAAGCTGGAAATAGATGTTTTGATCAAAGAGTTCCAGAAGAAACTAATAGAAAGATCGTTGATCATACTGCAGATGTTAATTTGACCTACAGCGATATTGCCAGAGAATATTTATTGAAAGAAGGATTACCGGCCGATAGAATTATCAAAACGGGCTCACCTATGTTTGAGGTATTAAATCATTATATGGATGCCATAAAAGCATCTGATGTTTTAAAAAATCAAAACTTAGAAAAAGGTAAATACTTTGTAATATCTGCTCATAGACAAGAAAACATTAATAGTGATAGGAATTTTTACAATCTATTTGAAACTTTAAATACAATTGCTGAAAAATATGACTACCCCATAATATTTTCTACACATCCTAGAACAAAAAATAGAATAGATGAGGCTGACCTGACATTACATAAAAATATTAGGTTTTTGAAACCTTTAGGTTTTAATGATTACAATCACTTACAGGCTAATGCGTATGCAGTGCTTTCTGATAGTGGCACGATTTCAGAAGAATCAAGCATTTTAAATTTTAGAGCACTGAACATAAGAGAAGCACATGAACGCCCTGAGGCTATGGAAGAAGGTTCAGTCATGATGGTAGGTCTCGAAAAAGAGCGCATTTTACAAGCATTAGAGCATGTTCAATTGCAAAAGATTGACGAAAAAAGAAATATGCGACTAGTTGCAGATTATTCTATGCCTAATGTTAGTGAGAAGGTGGTGAGAATTATTTTAAGTTATACAGATTATGTTAATCGTGTAGTATGGAGAAAATATAATTAATTCTATTTTGAAAATTTTATTTCTTTCTTTAGTAAAAGTTAACTCTCTTTCAGATAGAGGTATTTATACTGATCTTCTCAGGGAATTTGTATCACAGGGACATCATGTGACAGCAGTAACTCCCGTTGAAAGAAGAGATTCTAATAGTGCTAAAATTGAAGTAGAAAAGGGTTTTACAAATTTACATGTACGAACTTTAAATATTCAAAAAACTAATTTCATTGAAAAAGGATTAGGAATGCTCTTGATAGGAAGACAGTTTCTTAGAGCTATTAATAGTAATCTTTCTGGAGAGAAATTTGACGTGATTCTCTATTCAACACCGCCTATAACTTTATATTCTACGGTAAGAAAATTGAAGCACTCTATGAATTCCCATACATATTTGTTGTTGAAGGATATTTTTCCTCAAAATGCAATTGATATGAAGATGATGAAAAAAGATGGCATTCTACATAAATACTTTAAATCGATAGAACGTAAGCTTTACAATATTTCAGATCACATAGGTTGTATGTCACCTGCAAATGTGAATTTTATCAAAGAATATCACAAATATGTCTCTACCGATAAAATACATGTTAATCCTAACAGTATTGAACCGATTATACAAACTATTTCTTCAAAGGATAGGGAGCTTATAAGAGCAGATTACGAATTACCTTTAGACAAGAGTATCCTAGTTTATGGTGGTAACTTAGGAATACCTCAAGGGATCGACTTTTTGATCGAGATATTAGAAAACGTAAAATTAGAAAATGTTCATTACTTAATTGTAGGTAGCGGTTCAGAATATCAGAAATTGAAAAATTGGTGTGATCAAAATAAAAGTGATCATGTAACTCTTCTTAAATTTCTTCCAAAAGAAAAATATGATAAACTGTTGTCATCTTGTGATATAGGTCTAATTCTTCTAAATAAGAATTTCTTAATCCCCAATTTTCCATCAAGATTATTATCATATCTAGAAATGGGATTGCCAGTTCTTTCAGCTACCGATCCTAATACCGATATTGGAGATATATTAGAGTATAATAAATGTGGTAAGAAAGTTTTAGCAGGTGATGTAATTAGTTTCAAAACTGCTCTCAATGAGTTGTTGTCATCAAGTAGTAAATATCAGGAGTATTCAAACAATGCCAAGAAATTGCTATTACAAGATTATGATGTCGTAAACTCTGTTCAAATAATTGTCGATAGAGTGGAACAAGTAAAATTTAATCAAAATGTATAGAAACGGTATTAAAGTTTTTTTTGATATTCTCGTAGCAGTTCTAGCTATATCGCTCTTGTTGCCTATATTTTTAATGGTAACAATCATATTAACAATATCAAACTCTGGTACTCCTTTCTTTACTCAACTACGACCTGGTAGAAAAGGAAAAATTTTTAAGATTATCAAGTTCAAAACGATGAATGATAAGAAAGATGAGGCTGGACACCTATTACCAGATGAAAAGAGACTAACAAAAATTGGCCAAATAATAAGGAAAACTTCTTTAGACGAATTACCTCAGTTACTGAATGTTTTAAAAGGAGATATGAGTATTGTAGGTCCTAGACCTTTACTGCCTGAATACCTGAAATTATACTCTAAAGAGCAGGCTAGAAGGCATGATGTTAAACCAGGTATAACTGGATGGGCTCAGGTTAATGGAAGAAACGCCATTAGTTGGGAACAAAAATTTAAGTTTGATGTTTGGTATGTAGATCATCAGTCATTTCTTCTAGATTTGAAAATTCTTTTTAAGACTATTAGGAAAGTATTTATTTCTGAGGGAATAAATACTTCTGGGCAGGCGACTACTTCACCATTTAAAGGATAGTATAAAGTGAAGAAAATTGCAATAATAGGTGCGAGTGGTTTAGCTCGTGAAATTTGGGATTTGATTAATGCGATAAATGATCAAAAACTGCAATGGGAGATTATTGGATTTTATGATGACGCATATGCGACTCCAACTCAAATTATCGGCGACTCAATTTGTCATGGTTCCATTTCCTTATTGAACGATGTTAAGGAAGAGTTATCTATTGCTTTTGGCATTGCAAATAGGGAAGTAGTTAGTAATGTTTTTCATACGCTTTCGCGAAAGCGTAATTTCAACTTTCCTAATCTTTTACATCCGTCAGTTGAGAAGGGATTTGATTTCAAAATGGGTAAAGGAAACGTTATTGCAACTCAAACTGTATTTACTACTAATGTTGAAATAGGGGACTTCAATTTTTTCAATACTTGTTGTGGTATTGGGCATGACTCTAAAATAGGAAATTTTAATTGTTTTATGCCACGAGTTCAGATTTCTGGAAACGTTATAATAGGCGATTTCAATAATTTTTATATGTCTAGCATGATTGTCCAAGACAAATCAGTCGGTGATAAAAATACTATCTTTGCCGCCACATTATTAACTAAATCTATTAAGGATAACAGGACTTATTTTGGGGTTCCTGGAAAAAAAATACCTAACTTATGAATATAGATGATTTTATAAACAATTTTGCAGAGCAATTTGATGAAACTGAAAAATCAGAATTTCTTCAAGAAACAACTTTCAGAGATCTTGATGAATGGGATAGTATGATTGCTTTATCTATTATTGGCATGGTGGACGAGGAGTATGATATTGAATTAACTGGAGATGAAATAAGAGCTGCAAACACTATTAGTGATTTGTTTAAAATTGTGTCAAACAAGAAATGATTTTCAACGATAGTTTATTCAGAAATAAAAATATTCTTGTTACCGGAGCAAATTCTGGATTGGGGTTAGATGTGTGTCAGGAGATATCAAATTTAGGTGGAGCTATCACAGGAGTTTCTCGATCTATCGATAAACAGATTTTTTCCAAACAAATAAAAACTGTTTCTTCTGATCTTTTGAATACTGTTTCAATTGATTTTAGTTCTAAGGATTTAGATTTTGAGAAATTTGACAAGAATGTAAAATACGATGCTGTTTTTTTATCTGCTGGAGTTTCAAAGGTTTCTGGTTTTGTTCAAACTGATGAAGAAACTATGGAAAGTATGTTTGATATAAATGTGATAGGACAGTTGAAGCTATTGCGTTATTTACTAAAGAAAAAGCTTGTTAAATCAAATGCTTCTATAGTTTTTATGAGTAGTATCAATGGTACCTCTCTAGGAAGTAAAGGTCATTCTATTTATGCAGCCACAAAAGGTGCATTAAATGGTATTACCATGTCGCTTGCAAATGAACTATCAAAAAAACGTATACGTGTTAATGCTATTGCTTCTGGTCTAGTAAAAACACCTATGTTTATAGACAATTTGCGCTTAGCAGGAGAAGACAGTATGAAAGAATATGAAAAAACCTATCCACTCGGTTTCGGGACTCCTAATGATGTTAGTAATCTCGCTATATTTTTATTATCTGATGGTGCAAGATGGATTACAGGTCAAACTTACATAATTGACGGAGGTCATTCAATAGCATAGCACATGAAAACACTTTTAAAAGGTATAGAGATTTCTCACATAGCCTCTAGCTTACCATCTAAAGTTTTAAAATTTGATGATTTAAAAGATCTTTTTGGTGATAAAGAGGTTGATAAAGTCATGAAAACTACTGGTATAAATTCAGTCCATATTGCTGCAGATGATACTACATCTTCAGACTTGTGTTTTTATGCCGCAAAGAAAATTTTAGATTCATTAGATACTACTGACGATATTGATGGATTAATTTTTGTTTCTCAAACTAGGGATCATGTTTTACCTCAAAGTAGTCACATTTTACAAGCTAAACTAGGCTTATCTCAGGATACCTATTGTTTAGATATGCCTTTAGGATGTTCGGGCTATATCTACGGTTTAATGCAAGCAAGTTTACTTATTTCAACAGGAGCTTGTAATAAAGTACTAGTGCTCGCAGGTGACACTACTTCTAAATTAGTAAATGAACAAGATCGTGCCTCCAGACTGGTTTTTGGTGATGCCGGATCAGCTACTTTATTACAAAAAGGGAATGATGGAATGTATTTTGATTTACGAGCTGATGGTAGCGGTAAAGATAGTCTTATTGTTCCATCAGGAGGTTTCAGAAATCCTAGTAACAGCAAAACTAGTATAACAAAGCCTGCAGAAGAAGGCTGCTCGCGATCGCAAGATGACTTGTTTATGGATGGTATGTCTGTTTTTAATTTTGCCATAACTAAAGTGCCTAAACTTCTTAAGGAAACATTACTTGAATTAAATTGGACATTAGAAAGCCTAGATGCGATGGTTTTGCATCAGGCTAATAAATTTATGGTAGATTATTTAAGAAGAAAGATGAAATTGCCGTTAGAGATGGTTCCCATAGAAGTTAAAAATTATGGTAATACTGGGCCTGCTTCCATACCTCTAGCTATAACTTCTAAATATTCCATAGATAAGCCTAAATTAAATAATGTATTATTAGCAGGTTTTGGAGTAGGTTTATCTTGGGGAGCTTGCAATTGTAATCTGCAAAATACTATTATCTTTGAACCAGAAATATTTAATAAATTATGAACTCAGCAATATTAGAATCAATTAACGAGGTTAAAGAAGGAAAAGGTGATGAAGCTATTACCTCAGTTAGTAATACAACACATTTACGTGATGATCTAGGGTTAGATTCATTTGATTTAGCTGAATTAACTGTACGTATTGAAGAAAAGACAGGTGTGGATATTTTTGAAAATGGTGTAGTAGAAACAATAGGAGAAATAGCAAAGCAAATAGATGGCTAGTAACCAAAAAAAATTCTACGATGATTCATCAGGTGTTACTTTAAACTATGATGAACTTTTATCTCAAGTCTCAAATCAAGGAATTGTCAAGACTGCCTACGCTTTCAATAATTCTTTAGACTTTTTAGTTAATTTTATTAAGGCGGTTGTTCATGAGATAGACTTAACCTTAATAGATCCTTTAAACCCTAGTGCTTCTTTAAATGAAGAGGTAAATTTTAAATCAATTAAGTTATCATCTCTTGAGGAGTTTCGAGAAAAAATTAACTCTAGCAAAGTTAAGATTACAATTTTCACCTCGGGAACAACAGGTCAACCCAAAAAAGTAGTTCATTCTATGAGTACTTTACTTAGGGAAGTAAGAGTTAGTGAAAAACACTCAGATGTAATCTGGGGTTTTGCCTATAACCCTACGCATATGGCTGGATTACAGGTTTTATTACAAGCGGTTTGTAATTTTAATCCATTAATTGATGTTTTTGGCAAAGGGAAAAAGGATATCACTAATATTTTGAGATCCCAATCCGTAACACACATTTCTGCTACTCCAACTTTTTATAGGCTACTACTGCCTGTTCATGATCCATTAATGAAAATCAGAAGCGTAAGCCTAGGTGGTGAGAAATCTGACGAAAAACTACATGCCAATATTAAAAATGCTTTCCCAAATGCACGTGTTTTTAATATTTATGCTTCGACAGAAGCGGGAACTATATTCTCCTCGCATGGATCTGATTTTAAGATTAAACCTTACTTACAGTCTAAAATTAAAGTAGAAAATAATGAGCTTTTTTTACATAAAACGTTAACAGGCGATTATGGTAAGACGGACGAAGAATGGTATAATACTGGAGACGTGATAGAATGGATTGATGAAAATAATGGAGTATTCAAATTTGTATCACGTAAGAATGAAATGATCAATGTAGGTGGTAATAAGGTAAATCCTCATGATGTCGAAGAAAAGATTTTAGATATTGATGGCATAGGTAGCTGCTTTGTTTATGGAAAGCCTAATGCGTTATTAGGAAATATGATATGTGCTGATGTTGTTTTAACTAATGACCAAATCAATGAGGTTGATATAAAGAAAAATTTACGAGGTTCGCTAGAGGCCTATGAGATTCCTCGTAAAATCAAAATAGTTACTTCACTAGAAACTACTCGTACAGGAAAATTAAAAAGAAATTAATGAAAAATATATTACTTACAGGATGTTCAAGAGGTGTAGGATTAAGCATAGCAAAATCATTAATCGCTAGTGGTTATAATGTTTATGGTGTTAGTCGTAAAATAACGCCTGAGTATGAACAACTCATGAACGAAAATGAAAATCAGGTTTTTTATAAATCATTTGATCTAGCTGATCCTGATTCGGTTCAAGAGCAATTGTTTAAAAACTATATCACTAATTCTGTTCCTTTACATGGTTTTATCAACAATGCCGCAATTGCCTATGATGATATTATTACAAATCTAAATCTAGATAGATTGAGAAATATGTATGAGGTAAATGTGTTCTCACCTTATAACATTACTAAATATGCCATTCGTAATATGATTTATAATCGAGTGAAAGGTAGTATAGTCCATGTTTCTTCCATAAGTGTACATACAGGTTATAAAGGTCTTGCGATGTATGCAGGTAGTAAAGGAGCACTAGAGGCTTTTTCTAAGAATACCGCAAGAGAATGGGGTGAGAGAGGAGTTAGATCTAATTGCTTAGTTGCAGGTTTCATGGATACAGATATGAGTGCAACTCTTGGTGATGACATGAAAGATAGAATTTTTAAAAGAACATCTCTTAAAGTACCAACAGCCTTAGAATCTGTCGCTGATATGATAACTTTTTTAATTTCTGAAGAAGCAAAATCCATAACTGGACAGAATATTCATGTTGATTCTGGGACGATATAAACATTATTATGAATAGGTTATCTGAAGTTTTAATTTCTTTTATTTCTATTCTTCTAATTTCTATTCCACTTTTATTTCTAACCATTTACATCAGTTTACTTTATGAGCCATTACGCTTATTCACTCAAATGCGTATAGGTCAATATGGTAAACCATTTGCCATTTACAAACTTCAAACTATGAAAAATGGTAAGGTTACTAAAACGGGAAAAATACTAAGGCGTACTAAAATTGATGAATTACCGCAACTCATAAATATCTTGAAAGGCGACATGTCTTTTGTTGGTCCACGACCTGATTTACCAGGATATTATGATATACTTACTGGTGATAATCGTAAGGTATTACAACTCAAACCTGGATTAACCAGCCTCGCTGCAATTAAATACCGTAATGAAGAAAAGTTATTATTGCGACAGTTAGATCCACTACGTTATAATGACGAGGTTATATTTCCAGATAAAGTTAAAATGAATTTGGAATATGTAGAGAAGCGAGGTTTTATTTATGATATAAAAATCATATTACTTACGTTTAAATCTCTTTTTAAGTAAACTATCTTTGTAAAATACTTTAATATTATGTCCCAAGAAAAAATATGGTTGTCATCGCCTCATATGGGTGGCACAGAAAGAAATTTTGTAACCGAAGCTTTTGATACAAATTGGGTTGCTCCTTTAGGACCTAATGTCACAGGATTTGAGAAGGACTTAGAATCTTATCAAGGAGAAAACGTTCACGTGGCGGCTCTTTCTAGTGGTACAGCCGCTATACATTTGGCTTTAATTCAGGCAGGAGTTGGACCTGGCGATGAAGTAATTTGTCAAAGCTTCACTTTTTGTGGGACAACTAATCCTGTGCAGTATTTAGGAGCAACTCCTATAATGGTAGATAGTGAAGTAGAGACATGGAATATGTGTCCTAATGCTCTTAAGGAAGCCGTTGAAGATCGTATTTCTAAAGGTAAAAAGCCTAAAGCTATTCTTGCCGTCCATCTTTATGGTATGCCATATAAGATAGATGAGATTCACGCTTTCGCGAAAGCGCACAATATACCAGTTATAGAAGATAGTGCCGAGGCTTTAGGTAGTACATACAAGGGTAGAAAGTGTGGAACATTTGGAGAATATGGAATACTTAGCTTTAATGGAAACAAAATTATTACCACAAGTGGCGGCGGTGCTATGGTGTGTCACTCTAAAGAAGTAAAGGATAAAACCATTTTTCTGGCAACTCAAGCAAGAGATAATGCGCCACACTATCAACATAGTGAGGTAGGTTACAATTACAGACTTAGTAACATTTGCGCTGGTATAGGTCGTGGTCAGATGCAAGTTCTTGATAAGCATATCGCTTTAAGACAAGATATGAATAAATTTTATCAAGACTTATTTCAGGATATTGATGGTGTAACAGTTCAAAAGGAGCAATCTGATGATATAGTCTCAAATCATTGGTTGAGCGCAATAATTGTAGACCCATCAAAAACTGGCGGTATCTCTAGAGAAGATTTAAGACTAGCCCTAGAGGCAGACAATATTGAGTCCAGACCACTTTGGAAACCTATGCATTTACAGCCATTATGTGAAGATTTTCCTTATTATGGGAATAAAGTGTGTGAAACACTATTTGAAAAAGGGCTCTGTCTACCTTCTGGCTCTAATCTAACCGATAATGATAGATCGCGAATCAAAAATTCTATATTGAAGGTTTTTAGGAAGTAAACTTAGTATATAATTTGATATTTATCAACAGCGGCTGTTTTGTTGTTATTTATCGACAAAGAGTTCAAGAGTGGTAAAGTCGGTTGAATTACTAGTGTGATTTTATGTAAAACACACAAAATAAATTTATTACTTTTTAATAACTTAACTAATAGATAAAGTAGGGTTGCGTTTTAATTCGTTAGATATAATTATTTTTGAGAAAATTAAATATTATCTAATGAGAAAAGTTTTACTATTTGTGTGTTTTGTATTTGCAATATTTGCTAATGCTCAAACCACAATCTATTCAGAGAATTTTGCTGGACAAAATGGAAAAGGAGCTACAGGAGGCTCAAGTGTTTCAATCGATTTAACCGGTGTGAGTTGGACTATCGACGTATCTAATGCAAGTTTGACTGCAGCAACTGATTGGTTTAGAGTTGAGAATGAAAGATTTGAGGGAAGAGATTTAGATGGTTCTGGAGCAACTTGGTTTTCTCCTCAGTTAGATATTTCTAATTATACTGACGTTTCAGTTCAACTAGCCGCTACATCTCAAGGCGGAATGGAAGCTTCTGATAGATTTATTTCAGAATATAAATTAGACTCAGGTCCATGGACAGAGTTCTCCTCAAATGGAAATTTAAACGATGACTTCAATTCATCAACACCTATGGAGTCTATGTTAAATGGTAGTAACTTACAAATTCGTGTTACTATGACTAATGGGGCTGGTTCAGAGATTCACTCCTTAGATAACGTGATTGTCGAAGGAATTGTAGCAGGAGGTAATCCAGCGCCGGTAATTTCTAATATTAGTAATAACCCTAGTAACCCAACTTCTTCAGACGTTGTCGGTGTAGCGGCAGATGTAACAGATGCTGATGGTTTGTCAAATGTAGAAATTCAATACGGATTTGCTTCTGGAGTTTATGATCAAGCTCCTGTTACAATGATTTTGGATCGAGGAGATACTTATTTTGGACAAATTCCTGTACAACCTGATGGTACTACAGTATTTTATCAAATTGTTGCTACTGACGACACTATTGATCCTATGGATCAAGAAACCACTACCTCACCAGAACAAAGTTATTCCGTATTAGATCCAGTGGTGACTAATTTTGTTGCCGTTCAAGATTTTGATGGTTCTTTGCCAGATTGGTCTATTAACAATAATCAAGGTGATGTCGCTGCTGCTTATGGTAGAACTTTAGATGGTACTAGAATCTCTAATGGAGAAATAATTGAATTAACAAGTTTTGATATTACTGGTTTGCAAAATCTTGAACTTACTATTCACAATGCAAGTGTAGGTGGAATAGAAAATGCAGATCGATTAGAAGTATATGTAGATCTTGATGGTAATGGTTATCCTATTGATGCAGATATAACAATTCAAGAGGAGGACACTAGCGATGGGTCCTTTAATAAAAGCTGGTCTTATGATGCTGCTAATGGTAATATTGCCTCTACTATAGCTGGAACTCCTGCGACGTATAATGGTGATGCTGACAATGGCTACTCTGTTATAAAAATCAGTATTCCTAATGGTACAACTTCTGTAGGAGTAAGAATTATTGCAGAGACTAATAACAATAACGAGTATTTTTATATAGATGATATAACGTTATCTGAGCAGGCATCGATAATAGACTATGTTTATGATGGTACTTCATGGTCACCTACTGCGCCAGAAGGCGTTTCTACGACAGATGATAATGTTATAGTTCAAAGCGGCTCAATTGCATTTACTGGAGATGTTGACATGAATAACTTGTCACTCTTAGGTTCTGCAACTTTAAACTTAGGAGTAAATTCTTTGAATGTTGTAGGTGATATAAATTCACCAGCGGGAACCACTTTAATTGCTAGCGATGCTTCATTAAATCTTGCTGGTGTTGATGCTCAGGATATTAATGTTAATGACGTTACACTAGAGAATCTGATATTGAATAATGCGAATGGTGCTTCTTTGAATGGAGCTATGAATTTAGAAGGAGTTCTTACCCTTTCAAATGGGGTTTTAAATACTAATGACAACCTAACCTTAAAAAGTAGCTCTGGAAAAACGGCTATTGTTGATCAAGTGTTAAGCGGTTCTGTAGGAGGAGACGTTACTGTTGAGCAATTCTATTCTAATAAAAGAGCTTATAGACTCTTAGGGTCAACGGTAACTACTTCTACAAGCATATTTGAAAATTGGCAGCAAAATGGTCTTAATCCAGGTGATATGAATTACATAAGTGGTAACGGTACTCAAATCACAGGTGGAGCGGTATCTGATGGATTTGATCAATCAGGATCAAATGCCGTTTCAATGTTTACTTACAATAATGCAAGTCAAGTTTGGGAAGGTATTCCAAATACCAATGCAACAAATCTTTCTCCTGGTGTTCCTTATAGATTATTTCTAAGAGGCGATAGAAGTGTTTCTCTTTTTACAGCTAATGCTCCTTCTACAAGCACCGTTTTGAAGACCAAAGGTGCTTTGGCTAATAGTTTTGTTGATATTAATAATTTATCTGCTACAGATGGAGCATTTAATTTTATTGCAAACCCTTATCAAGCTCAAGTTAATTTTGCCACTCTTATGGTAGATACTGATACGGAGGATATTAATGAAACAGTATACTATGCATGGGATCCTACAATAGGTGATAATGGAGCATATGTAACTTATGACTTTGTTTTAGACATGAATAATGTAAGTGGTTCTGAGGTAAATGAATTTTTACAACCAGGTCAGGCAGTTTTTGTTAGAACAGCCGAGGATGGTAACAATGCAGGTCTCACTCCTAGTATAAGATTTAAACAATCATTTAAAACCTCTTCTACTGCCTTAAATAATGTTTATCGTAGCTCTAATAATCCAGAATTAATTACTATCGCCTTATTTAGAGACGATGAGTTAGCAAGTGGAATAGCTCGAGATGGTGTCATATTAAAATTTGATTCAAATATTACACAAGATTCTGGAGCTCTTAAATTGCAAAATCCTGATGAGAATTTAGCAATTAATTACAATAACAACTCATTGAGTATCCTTAATTCAACACTACCTTCAAATGGCGATATAATCGATTTAGATTTAAGAGGTTTAACAAGTTCCGTATATACTTTAAATATAACTAATGAATTTTCTCAATTAGAGACTGTATGGGTGGATCACTACTTAATGACTGAAACGGTTCTCAATCAGGGTGATAATTCTATAGTTATAACAGTTGATGCTACACAGCCTGCTACTTATGGAGCTGGTAGATTTTCTTTGAAGTTAAATGAAATTACCCTTGCTGTTGATGATTCCGCTTTCGCGAAAGCGGTAACCTTATACCCAAATCCTTTAGGTGATACGTCATTACAGATTGATAATCTAACTTCTGGGAATAGTGTGCATATTTCAGTGATTAACTCTTTAGGACAAATCGTAAAGACGTCTACTCAGGAACCTTATAATGGTCGAGTAGAACTCAATAATCTAGGTACGTTAAATAGTGGTGTATATTTCTTACGTATCGAGCAAGGTGAGGATAGAGCAGTTAAACGATTTATTAAGAGCTAGATTAATTAGTTTTAGTTTTATAGCGTGATATAATGTAGTTCATTTTAGAATTTTAAACATTAATCACAGATTTTATACAATTTAAGGGCAATGTTCACGCATTGCCTTTTTTTTTTATCCTATTTTTGCATTAGGGAAATGAAAGCAAAATACTTCAGAAATAGAGTTGCAACGATTTTTTGGAATGGGGATAATAGTCTTCAGTTTAAAAATCTAAGGTACCTTCCGCGATGGATGGTAATAGCTATTGATTTGTTAATAGCTGTTTGCTCATTTTATATATCATTTTTGATCATTGATAACTTAGATTCAACCTTTTACAAGGTGTTGTCTGTTTTTCAACAGGGGTTGTTTATAGTCTTAATATATTTATCTTCCTTTTTTGTATTTAGCACCTATTCTGGTTTAATCAGGCACAGTACATTTGTAGATGTTTTTAAAATTGTTATTGCTTGTACGGCAACATTACTGGTTCTTATAACTGTTAATTATTCTTATTACTTTTTATATGATCAAAAGGTGTTTCTAATGCCTTTTTTAATTGTTAATACAACAGTAACTTTTGTTGCTTTACTCTCTTTTAGGCTATTAGTAAAAAGAATGTATGCCCTTGTTTCAAACAGTAAGCAAGAGTCCTACAATGTTCTAATAGTAGGTGTCAATGATGACAGTATAGCACTTGCCGAAGCCTTGTCAACTTCTAAAAATCAAAATTTTAATCTTGCAGGATTTATATCCTTTAGAAAAGATCATCAAAGAATTAAAATTTTAGGAAAGCCTATCATTAAATATGGGAGTAAGTTTTACGATAGAATTGCTCCAATGAAAATTACTGGGATTATTATTGCAGGTGCGCAATTATCAATTACTCAGAAAAATGAACTTGTAGATAAGGCACTTGCTAACAACTTGAAGATTTTCAGTGTGCCAGAGATCACTCAGTGGACTGATAAAGAAGATGTAACTTCAAAAATTAAGGAGATCCAGATTGAAGATTTATTAGAAAGGGATGCCATACATCTAGATGACTCAGAAATTTCCAATTATCTAAAGAATAGAATTGTTTTAATAACTGGAGGCGCAGGATCAATAGGAAGCGAGATTGTAAGACAAGTCTCGTCATATCAACCAGAATGTATACTAATACTGGATCAAGCAGAATCTCCTTTGTATGATTTGGAATTAGAGTTAAAAGAAAAATTTCCCGATGTACATTACGAGGTTATTTTAGGAGATGTTAGGTGCAGAGAACGAATTTTAAACGTCTTTAAAAATCACGATATCTCAGTAGTTTTTCATGCCGCAGCATATAAGCATGTGCCTATGATCGAGAAAAATCCTAAAGAAGCCGTTGCTGTTAATATTATGGGTACAGTTAACCTGGCAGATTTATCTACTCAGTTTAATATTGATCGTTTTGTAATGGTAAGTACAGACAAAGCAGTGAATCCTACTAATGTTATGGGAGCTAGTAAACGTGCTGCAGAAATGTATGTTCAAGCTCTGCAACAAAATGATAATGTTTCCACAAAGTTCATAACAACGAGATTTGGTAATGTGTTAGGCTCTAACGGCTCTGTAATACCTTATTTTAAGAAGCAGATTGAAAATGGAGGTCCTGTTACGGTTACCCATCAAGATATTATAAGATATTTTATGACCATTCCCGAAGCTTGTCAATTAGTACTTCAGGCAGGCACAATGGGTAATGGTGGAGAGATTTTTGTTTTTGATATGGGAAAACCTGTAAGAATCATGGATCTAGCAGAGAGAATGATTAAATTATCAGGATTTCAACCTTATCAGGATATTGATATAAAAATCATTGGTCTCAGGCCTGGTGAAAAGTTATATGAAGAGTTGCTCAGTGATAATTCTACAACTTTACCAACACATCATAAGAAAATTATGATAGCAAAAGATAAGCCTTTAGATTACAATATTGTTTGCATACATATGGAGGATATTAGTAACGCAGCCGATTCAGAAAACGACTCCTTTATTGTAAGTAAGATCAAACAGCTTGTGCCCGAATTTATAAGTAAGAACAGTGTTTTTGAACTGTTAGATAAAAAAATTAATCTTTAGAACTTAATATGAAAATAGTATTAGCTAGAATTTCCCTATTGATAATTTGCGCACTCATGTTAGTAAGATGCGTACCAAAAAATAAAATCATTTATCTGCAGGACATTGATAAGAACCTAACTGAAAATACTTTAAGTTATCATTCTGTTATCAAGAAAGATGATATTTTAAGGATAACTGTCAGTAGTGAAAATATGGAACTTGCTCAGCCTTTTATTCAATTCATTAATCCTACGATATCTAATAGTCTTAACGCTGCTGGTCAAAGTCAATTATTGGGTTATTTAGTCGATATTGAAGGTGAAATTGAATTCCCACTTTTAGGTAAGTTAATTGCAGCAGGTAAGAATAGAATTGATCTGGCCAATGAAATACAGAAAAGGATAAGAGAAAAATACGTTAAGGATGCAGTGGTTGACGTTAGAATAATTAATATGAAAGTTACAGTATTAGGTGAAGTTAATAGACCAGGTACTTTTGAACTTGAGTATAACCGTATGACAATCTTACAGATTCTCGGTAATGCTGGTGACTTGACAATATATGGAAACAGAAAGAATATTACTCTACTGAGAGATGTTGATGGTGTTCAAAAGTCGTACAAAATAGATTTGACATCGGTAGATTTTATTAATTCTGAATTCTATTTTTTACAACAGAATGACGTGGTGATTGTTGAACCGAATTATGCTCAAGTTCAAGCTGCTGGATTTAATCGAAACGCATCATTATTTGTATCTATAGCTTCGGTATTATTATCACTAATTGTTATTGTTTCAAGAAATTAATTTTATGGATAACTCTTCTTATAATTCTGATCAAAACCAAAATTTTAAAGATCAAGTTGTTCACTATTTAAACAAGTGGCCTTGGTTTATTATAAGTGTTTTGTTGATGCTTTTATGTGGATTCTTATTTCTGAGATATTCAACACCAAAATTTGAAGCAACTGCCAAAATATTAATTAAAGATACCCAAGGTGGAGGAGGTTTTTCGGAATTGGCGGCATTGGGAGACATTGACGTACTAGGAAATTCATTCAATACAGTTGAAAATGAGATAGAAGTTTTGAAATCTCATAAACTGATGAATGAAGTAGTAGAATTATTAGATTTAAATATAACGTATTCTAAAATTGGGAATATTAAATCATCGCAAATCTATAACAATAGTCCAATCAAGCTTACTTTGTTGACAGACTCCATAGGACATACTCTTAAAAAGAGTATCAAATTCAAAATTTCAAATATTGATAATCAGCAGTTCAAATTATTTTCAACTGATGGTGAGATGCTGGGTGTTAAGGACTATGGAAAGCTTTTTAATTATTCTGATATTAAAATGCTAATTTTACCTAATGAATTAGATAAAACATTACAAGGAAAAAATAAAAGTTTAAACAGTGATTTTAATTGGGATGAACTGTATATAAGTGTTAGCCCTATCAGTCAATCTACTAAATCTATACTAACGAGATTATCAATAACTAAGTCTGATAAGAGAGGAAGCGTATTAGAGTTAAAACTTGAGGACACTATTAAAAGACGTGCACAGGATATTTTGAATACCTTAATTAATGTTTTTAATCAGGATGCTATTAAAGATAAAAATGAGGTAGCTCAGAATACTTCTCAATTTATTGAAGAAAGGCTTAATTCGGTTCGAAAAGATTTAGATAGCTTAGAGCGTGGCATTCAAAAATTTAAAACAGTAGAAAATTTAACGGATATAGTCACAGAAGCTGGGATAAATTTAGAATCAAAACTTGATATCAACCGAGAGGTTATAGTCGCTGAAACTCAATTAGAAATTGCTAAAAGTTTAAAATCTCAACTTAATAAAGATCGTCACGAATTAATACCTGAAAACGTTGGGCTAGATAATTTAAATATTCAAGAAAGTAGTACTAGCTATAATCTATTAGTACAGCGATACAAAGAGTATAGCAGGAATGCAACTAATGATAACCCTATTTTGATTACACTGTTAAGTCAGATTAGGACTTTGAAAGAATCAATTTTATTATCATTAGATAATATAATAACATCTCTTAACTTAAAGAAAAACAGTTTAGAGAAAGAACTTAATTCTGTCAGTGGTAAAATATCCAAAATTCCTGAAAATGAGCGCGTGAACCGCGATATTGAAAGGGATCGTTTGGTAATTGAAGCGATATATTTGTTACTTAATGAGAAAAAGGAGACTACTGCTATATCGTTGGCAGTGACCGCTCCTAAAGCTAAAATTGTTGATTTTGCTTTAGTTAAAAATGAACCAGTATCTCCGAAACCAAAGCTTGTATATTTAGGTTGTTTATTTTTAGGTTTGATTATACCGTTTGTTTTTATATACTCAAAATCGATTCTTTACAATAAAATTGAATCAAGAAAAGATATCCAGCAATTATTACCGGCGTTGAGTATTTTAGGTGAGGTTCCTAAATTAGACAGTGATTCTCTAGATTATATAGAACCTAATGACCGATCTGTTCTGGCGGAATCTTTTAGAATCATTCGAACTAATTTGCAGTATAAACTTAATGCAGTTAATCATAATGATACTAAAATTATCCTTGTTACCTCGACAGTAAAAGGAGAAGGTAAGACACTTGTATCTTATAATACTGCTAATACATTTGCATATTCCGGTAAGAAAGTACTATTGATTGGTGGCGATATTAGAAACCCTCAACTTCATCGATATTCTTCTAGTAGTGCATCTAAACGTACTAAAGGGGTGACAGAGTACCTGGTTAATAATGATCTTACTCTCGATGATTTAGTAATTCATTCTTCTAAAAATGATAACCTTGACATTCTCCTTTCAGGTGCGATACCTCCAAATCCTGCGGAACTATGGATGCAGGACAGAACAAAACAATTATTTGAAGAAGCAAAAGCAAATTACGATTTAGTAATCATTGATAGTGCTCCGACTATATTAGTTACAGATACATTATTAATAAATAAATATGCCGATGTTACAACTTATGTAACAAGAGCTAATTATACAGATAAATCTTTACTAGAATTTGTTTCTGATACGATTGATGCTGGTAAGTTAACCAACGTAGCGGTTGTTGTAAACAATGTGAAACTAGCTAACTTTGGTTATGGTAATAAGTATGGTTATGTCTACGGTGAAGATAAGAAAACATTATGGTCTACCTTAAAATCTAAATTTGGTAGATAATCGAGATTAATAACTATAAATTAAATCTAAGCTTGTGGTTTTCCACAAGCTTTTTTATTTGACCTGATATTTTTTCTTTTATTTTAATTTCTTTGATTTTTTCTAAATGAGAAATTTTATGAGCATCGGTTCCTAAACACTCATACATATCGTTTTCAAGTAACAGCTTTGATTTTTTAAAAGCTTGATCACCATAATGAGTCGATAGCGAAAGTAAATTGAGCTGTAATTCAAAACCTCTATTTTTCAAATCTCTAAAAGATTCTAAGGATTTTATATAACGATATCTTTCTGGGTGTGCTAATATGGGAATGAGACCTTTCTGACTCATATTGAAAACCAATTCTTCTAGATTATCGGGACGCTGGAAGTAAGATAATTCTGTTAAAAGGTAATTCTTATGAATGCATAAAAATTCCTCATTATCTATGATGTCTTGAAATTTACTATCCATCATATATTCTGAAGCTGCAGATATGATAAAGTCACGACCGTCAGTCGGTTGTAATTCTTTAGTTGTTATCTTGAAAACGGACTCAATTTTATGTTTATCATTTCCATAATAATCTTCCATAGTATGTGGTGTAGCAATACAATTACGAAGTCCTAAAGCCTTCATGGCTCTTATCATTTCTATGGTTGTATCTATATCAGGTGAACCATCATCAATTCCAGGAAGTATATGGTTATGTATATCAGTGATACCGTCTAAGAAATCGATTAAATAAACTGACTTACTGAAGAAAAACATATTTTATTTTTTTAAAAGATCTTGAACATCCTTATTCAGATATTCCCCAGGAAATATATCTTCTATAATAGTTATAGATTGTGAATCTCTTTTTAAAGCGTTTTGTAAATGAAACTTTCCCTTGATTAATTCGCCTCTTTTAAAATAAAGACCTGCTAATCGATATTCTAAGTCTACGTTTTGTGGATAAAATTCTAATCCGTTTTCTACATTTAATATCGCAGCTTCTATCTCGCCTAATTGGATTAGAACATCACAACGTTCTATCCATGTACTTAGTTCATAATTTCCTAGTTCAATGGCTCTACGGTAACCATATTCAGCTTCTTCAATAAAGTTTAGTTGTTTATTAATTGTAGCATATTTTTTCCAGTACAAAGCGTTATCTGCATCTATTTCAGTAGCTTTTTCTATGAATGATAGTGCATTTTGGTAATCTAGTCTAGTTAGATAATAATTCACAATAGAAAGCCACCCCTTATCTAATAATGGATCTTCCTTAATACACTGTTTAAAGTATTTGATCGCATTGTCATCAAGGCCCAATTTTTCAAAACACTTTCCTAACCTCAAGTAGGCAAAAGAGGTAGGATCGTCTAGTTTTAAAGTAATTTGATAATTTTCTATAGCTTCATTATATCTTCCTAATTTCTCAAGAACTTTACCTTTCTCTAAGTAGGCGCCTATGAAATGATCATCTGAAATGATTGCAAATTCAAAAGCAGCTAATGCTTTCTCAAACATTTTTAAGTCAAAATATTGTTTTCCTACTTGATGCCACGCTACTTCACTATATGGATTCTTATCTAGAAATAGATTTAAATAATCAACAGCTTGTTGGTGTTCATTTAGAAAATCAAAACAGTAAATGACGTTGTAAAGAGCAGAGTAATCTGTTTCATCTAGTTCAAGACACTTCATGAAATTTACTTTGGCATTTGAATAATCTTCTATAAATAAGAATTCCATACCTATAAGATTATATACATCTGCTTGATCATGAGTGAGTTCTAGTGCTCTCTTCAATACTTCTATGGATTTTTGATGTCTATCTGTTTTGGAAAAAATGTTTGCTTTTTGAATATATATTTCAGCATTGTTAGGTTCAATTTCAAACAGCTCATTGAGAACACTTTCTGCTTGATCAAATTGATTATCAAATATGAACATCTCTGCACGGTACAATTTTAAATTAACTGATGTGGGATGTTGAGAAATTCCTAGCCCTATGGCTTTACGTGCCAGTGCTATTTTTCCTTCATCGAGATAGTGTTCTATGATTTGATCAAACTCATCGCTATCAAAGAATCCTACCTCATTAGATTTTAACATGAGTTCAAATTTTTGAATACTCAATTCTCCATCATTATTTAAATCAAATTGCATACATAGAATATTAAAAATTCTTGTTTTACTAAGTTCTTTTTTTTTGTGTAGGGATATGCAAATTCTGCAAATCTCTTGTCAACAACTTATAAACAGGTGATTTTTTAGATTAATTTTTGTAGAAAACTTCAATTACCTCATGCAATATTTTACAAGCATGATCAATTTCTGAAGTTGTGATTGTATACGGCGGTGTAATTCTTATGGCTCTTTTTTCAAATAAAAGTAAAAAGAAAATTACTCCTCTTTTACGGCATTCGTCTACAATCTCTGCCGTAAATCTATCGTCTGGTAAGATAGCTGCTAGCATAAGTCCTTTGCCTCTAATTTCTTTGATGTTTTTGTGTTGTAAGCTTTCGCGAAAGCGTAACTCCTTTTCTAACATCTTATCCATATACTTGCCTTCTTCAATCTCATGAAGTGTTGCTAAGGCTGCAGCTGCTACTACAGGATGACCACCAAAAGTTGTTATATGACCTAACATAGGTTGTTGTTTAAAGTGGCTCATATGTGCTTTACTAGTGGTTAATGCGCCTATGGGCAATCCACCAGCAAGACCTTTACCAGTAACTACCATGTCTGGAACAATGTTGTGCTGGGTAAAGTAGAACATGGTTCCCGTACGACCTATTCCGGGCTGAATCTCATCTACGATCAATAACGTGTTAGTTAGGGTACATCGTTTTCTTAATTCTTGCATCCATTGCTTACTAGGTACTATAAATCCGGCACCACCTTGAATACTCTCGATCACTACTCCAGCAGTCTTTTCAGTAATTAATTTTAAGTCTTGAAGGCAATTGAATTTTATATGTGATATACTGGGTAATAATGGTCTAAAAGGTGCTTTGCGCTCTTCATAATCCATTAAACTAAGTGATCCCATGGTATTACCGTGATAGGCCTTTTTCATGGCTATAATTTCACTATTGCCAGTAACACGTCTTGCTAGTTTGATAGCGGCTTCCATAGCCTCGGTACCACTGTTAACTAAATAAGTGGTTTCTAGAGGATCGGGCAGGAGTGAGGCTAACTTTTTACATAACTCAACGGCAGGTTGTTGTGTGTATTCACCATAAACCATGACGTGCATGTATTGATCTACTTGATCTTTAATGGCTTTCGTGACTGCTGGATTACAATGGCCTAATGGCAATGCGCTTACACCAGCCACCATATCAAGGTACTTATTTCCAGCAGTATCATAAATGTAATTACCAGATGCGCGTTCTATTTCTATACCTGGCGCAAATGGCGTTGTTTGCGCTTGATAATGGAAGAAATCACTTTTTGTCATCTTTTGTTTTGCTTGTCGTTTTAGGAATATCTTTTGTTCTGGTTTTAAAGTCTTCTTTTGTTAATCTAGAGTTTTTGTTAACGTTTTCACTTGCTTTCTGATCAAAGAAATCATCTTCTAATTGAGGTAAAGGAATTCCTTTTATGGGTGTTAATACTGGAACAGGCTTACCTTTAAATAAATCTTCTTTAGTTAAAATCATTTCATCGCCGCGCCATACCATACCTCTTAAAGTCCGAGCATTTTCTGGTAATTCATCTGGAGGATAAGTAACATCTTCAGGATTATCATAATTTGTGATGATGCTCATTTCTTTATCTTCAAATAATATTTCCATTCTTCCGCTAGTTCCTTTATTAATACCTACTAATTCTTGAGCATCGTTACGAGAATAGATTAAATTTTCTACGTTTTTATTGATGTTTACTATTTCTAACTGATTTGCATCATCAAATTTTCCTATTAGTTCTTTACCCTTTATCTGGTTGAAACCTCCGCTGGTATCTTGATCCACAATAAATGCATTGTAAAACACATGAAGACTATCTAGTTTTTCAGTTTCTACGTTACTTTGGATATGAATGCTATCACCAGTCATTTGACTTTTACCACTCCATAGAATAGGTTTAGTAATCATTTTAGTGAGTCCTGTGCTTTGTCTAGTATATATAGAATCACATTTGCCGCTCAAATCACTTTTAAATAGTCGTACATCATAGAAACCTCCCACGATTCTATCATCTTCAGGACCAGTAACCATTAACTTATCTGCGTGTATATATACGCTATCTTGATCTTGAATCGATATAGCAACAGCTCTTTTAGTGATAAAAACAGAATCTTTTGCCCGATAGACTTCTGCATAATGACCTTTAATGATAGATTTATTTATGGTGTCAGTGACCACTATATTATTTGTAGCACTCGCAAATGAATTACCTCTATTAAAATACAAGCTATCTCCAGTTACAGTTCTATTGTTATAATCTATTCTTGAATTTTTAATGAAATAGCCTTCGTCAGCTCTGGTGTCGTAAAATCCTCGTTCACAGTAAACGGTGCTTGTCTCACTTTTAATTGTCGATGGTCCATATAGATAAGCATGTCCATTCTCAGTATAAAAATTTAGGTGGTCGCTATCAATAGTGTATTCTGGATTTGTAACGGTAACCTTATCTAGAAATTGATAGCGTTTCTCAGCCATAAAGTAGCGCCCTATTCGGCTTTTAAGAGTGCTTGCTGTATCTTGTACTGTTCCACCACTTCTGTAATACGCTTGATGCTTTACTCTATCAAAGAACAAGGAGTCGGTTTTAAGTGTCGTACTTGGATTCTTCATATCTACATCACCACTGGCAAAAGCAAATTTTGTCTTACCATTATACTCGGCATATTTAGAACTCATTCTTATGGTATCGCCTTGATTCATGCGTACATTACCAAAAGTCCTAACAAAATTTTCATTACGATAAAAGACCGCATTATCACACCACATTTTGATTCCTTTATGTTGCACATAAACTTGCTTACTGCTAGTACCAGAATAAATAATAGCATCAGGATACTGATCTTCATCTATTTGTTGAAATCCAGCAGTAATTTGAATCAATGAATCTTGTACTTGATCCTGACTAAAAGCCAGACAAGTAAAAAGAAATGAAAAAATGAAACATCTATATTTCAAATATTGAATTTTATTTAGTTAAAGAAAATGTGTTTTATATACTGATATTTATAAAGCACTCATATACCAAGATTCGGGAATACTATTAATAGCAACATTTGAAACAGTAGATTCTTCAATTTCTTGAGTTCCAATACTACTTTCTTCTAATTGTTTGATCTCATAGCGCAGTACATTCCATCCTTTTTTAATGTCTAAATCATAATGATCAGTTCTGGTATAGACTTCTTCAGTACCATCTTCAAAAAGGTTGTTATAAGTTGTACTTCCATTTATAGAAAATGGTTCTTTGGCATAAATATAATAGTAATTAAAACCAGTTTCAGGTACTGCATCTTTTGTGCCTACTACGTATTTTACAAAATTCTCACTAGAAGCTGGATATAAATATGCACTTGTATCTCCAGTAATGACTTCAAACCTATAGAACTTACCTACATAGGCAAGTCTCGATTCTTTTCCTATGAAGGATACATTTGCTGTGTTAGGGAAACTTTCTAGTGCAGTGTTATAATTTAATTGATAATCTGCCTCATCAGAGGAATTGTAAGCGTTAAAAGCCTTTGTAGTGATTTTATCAAAATCTTCTGGCAATCTAATTTCAAAACTTCCATCTGCATCCAGTGCTCCATAAAATTCAGGTTGCACAAAATATCCCATGATATTGATATCACCGCTCATACCATTATGGTTAGAAACTGTTCCCTTTAAGGTAATCGCTGTGGCTTCTTCTTCATTATTTGATGAGTTTCTTATGTCTTTTTCATTAGAAGTAGGTGTTTTACAACTAGCAACAATTAACAAGAAAAGGAAAAGCAACTTATTCATTATCTGGTTTTATTAGATTTAAACATAGAATCAAGAATCAAATTGATTCCTTGAAAAATAAACACAACTGCAAGAATGGCAAATGCGATTCCAGGCATTAAAAATATGATAGGATGATCAGATCCTGCTCCTATGTAAATCAAGATAGGACCAGCAAATAAAAACAAAACACTCAACGCAAGTCTTTGAATTCCTTTTACTAATACATCACGATCTGTTGATTTTTGTTTCATCGTTAGCAAATTCCATGATTAGAAATAGCATTTCTTACACTGCCATGATCCATTAATAAACGTTTAGCTAGTTCATAATCAGTTCCTGTAGCTTCCATAATCATGCGAGTACCGCGGTCTACAAGCTTGTCATTACTTAACTGCATATCTACCATTTTATTATCCTTCACATGACCTAATTGAATCATAACACTTGTACTTATCATGTTAAGAATCATTTTTTGAGCAGTACCAGCCTTCATTCGGCTACTGCCTGTAACAAATTCTGGTCCTACCACTACTGCAATAGGATAAGCAGCGACCTTATCTAGTGGACTATCTGGATTACAAGTAATACATCCTGTAGCAATTCCATTTTCATTACAGGTTTTTAATCCGCCTATGACGTATGGCGTAGTGCCACTTGCAGCGATACCTATCACTACATCTTTAGGAGTAATTAGGTGTTTATTAAGGTCTTTAAAAGCTTGATTTGCATCATCCTCGGCATTTTCAACGGCCTTTCTTATCGCGGTATCTCCACCAGCGATGATACCTATTATTTTATCATCACTCACACCAAAAGTAGGTGGACATTCACTAGCGTCTAGAATCCCTAATCGTCCACTAGTTCCAGCGCCAATATAAAATAAACGGCCACCAGATTTCATTTTATCAACTATTACAGTTACCAGTTGTTCAATAGCAGGAAGTACCTTTTCTACAGCAACAGCTACCGTTTGATCTTCTTTATTGATGCTGTCTAACAATTCTTTAGAAGTCATTTTTTCTAAATCATTGTAACGAGAATCTTGCTCTGTAATTTTTTTAAATATCATAATGGAAGTTCCGCTTTCGCGAAAGCGAGATCACTTTATTAATAAGAAATAGTTTCTACAATTTCAAGGCCATAGCCTATCATCCCTATTCGTTTGCTTTGCTCAGAGTTAGTCATTAACTTCAACTTAGTGATGTTTAAATCATGTAAAATTTGAGCGCCTATTCCATAATCCTTATTATCCAGATTACGTCTAGGAGCTTTTACGACACCATTTTCTTGAAGGTCCTTAAGTTGCTCTAATCTTCCCAGCATATTTTCTGGTTCAAACTGCTGATTAATAAATACGATGGCTCCTTTACCTTCTTTATTTAATAAATCAAACATGGCATCTATCTTTCTATCTGCATTACTGGTAAGAGTAGAGAAGAGGTCATTATTTACTTGGGTAGAATTCATACGAGTAAGTACAGTGTCCTCACTAGTCCAGTCTCCTAATGTAAGCGCGATGTGAATTTGATCGTTAGTAGTTTGTTGATATGCTCTTAAACGGTAACTACCGAAACGAGTTTTAAGCATAAAGTCTTCCTTCTTTACTATAAGGCTATCGTTTTTCATACGATAAGCTACTAGATCTTCAATAGAAACTAGTTTAAGATCATGTTGTTTTGCCACTTCTACTAGTTGAGGAAGCCTTGCCATCGTCCCATCTTCATTCATGATCTCAACGATTACTCCTGCAGGCTCATGACCAGCTAATCGTGCGAAGTCTATAGCAGCTTCAGTATGACCAGTTCTACGTAATACACCACCATCTTTAGCCTTAAGCGGGAAAATATGTCCTGGCTTGCTAAAATCGTGTGGCTGTGTATCTGGATGTATCATTGCTTGGATAGTTTTGGCTCTATCGCTTGCACTAATTCCTGTAGTTACTCCATGACCTCGTAAATCTATAGAGACAGTAAATGCTGTCTCCATAGGATCTGAATTATTGTTAACCATCATGGCTAGTTCTAATTCTTTAGCCCTTGATTGAGTGAGAGGAGCACAAATTAAACCACGACCATGGGTGGCCATAAAGTTGATCATTTCTGGAGTGGCAGATTGTGCACTGGCAAGAAAATCTCCTTCGTTCTCGCGATTTTCATCATCTACGACAATGATTACTTTACCATTTTTTATATCTTCAATAGCGTCCTCAATTCGATCTAATTTTATATTTGTCGAAGTTTTTTCTTGAGTAATCATA
>MAAC01011277.1_pt1 | contig 27208 bp, 18 predicted proteins | sample 1115981 | NCBI WGS metagenome assembly MAAC01 (sample SAMN04961126, study PRJNA320927) | seawater metagenome | isolation source: sample BD02T64 sea water enriched with oil for 64 days | place: USA:Gulf of Mexico | collected 2013-07-27
ATCCTTATTTTGACCAGATTTTTTGCTTTCTTTTTCATCGTTTGGAAAAAGAAAGAGCCTAGCGGCTTGAGCGACATAAAGAGGCAGTTTAATTAGTAATCTATTTATTCTTATCTACGTGCGTAGAGGAACTTCTTTGTTCTTTTTCCTTGATGAAAAACGAACCAAAAAATCAAGACTTCTTTTAAATCATTAGAAAATACTACGGCTCCTTGCAGGCTACTAAAAATAACTCGCTCCGCTCAGACAGATTTTTAGACAAAAAGCCTTTCAGTCTCCTTGATTTTTAAATTATTTAAAAAATGCCAGAATGAGATTGCGAGTTTTGGATATCGAGACTGTAAAAAGTCAAAATTAAGACCGAATGAACGCAGGAACGTAATGGCGTTTCTTTATCACTGAAGGGAATAAATATTAGTAATCCAATCCTACACACCTACGTGCGTAGAGGAATTTACTGCACCTTCCAATACAAATCCCACAAACACATACCAGCACTTACCGAAACATTAAAAGAATGCTTGGTACCAAACTGAGGTATCTCAATACAACTATCACATTGATCCACTACTTCTTGCTCAACCCCTTTTACCTCATTCCCCAGAACAATGGCAACCGGCTGATTCATCTTTGGGAAGTCTTGGAGCATGATGGAATTTTCCGCTTGCTCCAGCGCAGCGCAGTGTACTCCTTCTTGCTGAAGTCTTTTGACCACTTCAACTGTATCCTCTACATATTCCCATTCTACAGACTCGGTAGCTCCGAGGGCTGTTTTGTGCATATCTCTGTGTGGAGGTGTTGCCGTGATTCCACAGAGGTAGATTTTTTGCACACGCAGTCCGTCCGAAGTTCGGAAAATGGATCCTATATTGTTTAGACTTCTTACATTGTCTAATACAACGATGATGGGTGCTTTTTCGCTCTCTTTGAACTCCGAAGCCTCCATTCTACCCAATTCACTATTCTTTAGTTTCCTGCGTTGCATAATCCCTATTGTTTATGTTTTAAAACCGTGGACAAAATTAAGAAAACCTTTTTCAAATATCGTGGAAAAGTTGTGTATAACTTCTCGGCTATACGATTGAATTTTCAAGCGAAATTATAGTATTTTAGACCTTTGGAATTAACTGCATAAAGATTACCACCTTGGCAAAGAAGAAAACGACGGAGAAGAAAGTGACCCCCTTGATGAAGCAATACAACGCGATCAAAGTGAAATACCCGGATGCGGTATTGTTGTTTCGTGTGGGTGATTTTTATGAAACTTTTGGACAAGATGCTATAAAGGCTTCTAAGATTTTGGGCATCGTACTTACGAAGCGCGCAAATGGAGGCTCCAATGAGGAGCTGGCAGGCTTCCCTCATCACTCTCTGGATACGTATTTACCTAAGCTTGTTCGTTCAGGACAAAGAGTTGCCATCTGCGAGCAGCTAGAAGACCCGAAGATGACGAAAAAAATCGTCAAGCGTGGGGTGACTGAACTGGTTACGCCTGGGGTTTCTTATAATGACAAAACGATAGATACAAAGAGCAATAACTTCTTAGCCTCTGTACATATTCACAAGGAGCATGGTGGTGTTGCATTCTTGGATGTTTCTACGGGTGAGTTCTATTTAGCAGAGGGTAAATTGGACTATATCGATAAGTTGCTGCAGAGTTTCCAACCTGCTGAGGTTATTTACCAAAAACAAAAAAAACAAGCTTATATCGAGGCCTTCGGCGATCAGTTTTATAGCTACCGCATGGAGGACTGGGCATTCCAGTTCGATTTCGCCTTTGAAAAACTTACAGGGCACTTCGGCACGAAGTCTTTGAAAGGTTTTGGGATAGACCGTAAGAAGCTGGGTATTGTGGCGGCAGGTGCTGCAATGCATTATCTGGACGATACGCAACATCACGAGGTGCAACATATCAATGCGATCACACGAATTGAGGAAGAACAGTATGTATGGATGGACCGCTTTACGATTCGTAATCTAGAGTTGTTCCAATCCAGTAATCCGGAGGCTGTCAAGCTGATTGACATCTTAGACTATTGTTCCTCACCTATGGGTGCAAGAAGCCTTAGACGATGGTTGGCACTTCCGCTAAAGGATTTGACAGCAATTCAGGAACGTTTGAATGCAGTAGAGTTCTTTATCAACAAAGGGGATTTGGCAGACACCGTTCGTATGCACATTAAGCAGATTGGTGACTTGGAGCGTTTGATCTCTAAGGTGGCTACCGGTAGAATCAATCCTCGTGAGGTGGTGCAGTTGCATCAGGCAATGGAGAATATCTCTCCGATCAAGGAATTGTGTGCTAAAATGGATGAACCTGGATTGAAATTGCTGGGTGATCAACTGAACGCTTGCCAGCTGATAGTAGATCGTATCGGCAAGGAAATTCAACCGAATGCTCCCCTATTGATGCATAAGGGGAATATCATTCAGGAGGGGATTTCTGCGGAGCTGGATGAATACCGTGGCTTAGCACATAATGCGAAGGATCTCCTGGAGCAAATCCGTATCCGTGAGATAGAGCGTACGGGAATGAGCAATCTAAAGATTGCCTTCAACAATGTATTCGGCTATTATCTGGAGGTTAGAAATAGCCAGAAGGACAAGGTGCCGGAGGAATGGATCCGTAAGCAAACCCTGGTAAATGCTGAGCGTTATATCACGGAGGAGCTGAAGGAGCTAGAAACGAAAATTATCTCCGCTGAAGGAAAGATCAGTGAGATTGAACATAAATTATTCAATGCTCTAGTATTTGCATTGACGGAATATATCTTGCCGATTCAGCAAAATGCAATGTTGATAGCAAGACTAGACTGCTACCTTTCTTTTGCTCAGGTATCGGTTCGAAATGGGTATAATAAACCTAGCTTGAATGAAGGTTTCGGATTAGATATTAAGGATGGTAGGCATCCGGTGATTGAGCAGAATTTACCTTTGGGTGAAAGTTATATCGCCAACAATGTCTATCTGGACAACGCTTCGCAGCAGATCATGATGATTACGGGACCGAATATGTCCGGTAAATCGGCTTTGTTGCGACAGACTGCCTTGATTGTACTCCTGGCGCAGATTGGTTGTTTTGTACCGGCGAAATCAGCTGAGATTGGCTTGGTGGATAAGATCTTTACCCGTGTTGGGGCTTCGGATAATATCTCCCTCGGAGAATCTACCTTTATGGTGGAGATGAATGAGACGGCTTCTATCTTGAACAATGTCTCAGATCGTAGTTTGATCTTGCTGGATGAGATTGGTCGTGGTACAAGTACCTACGATGGTATTTCTATCGCTTGGGCAATCGCGGAGTACTTACACGAACATCCTACGCATGCGAAAACGCTATTTGCAACGCATTACCACGAACTCAACGAGATGACCGAACTGTTCCCTCGTATTCGTAACTTCAATGTTGCGGTAAAGGAAATGGACAATAAGGTGATCTTTATTCGTAAGTTACAACCGGGCGGCTCTGAGCACTCTTTCGGGATTCATGTTGCGAAAATGGCGGGTATGCCGGCTAGCTTGATCGACCGTGCGAACGATATTCTTTTACAACTGGAAAGTAGTAGATCGCGTGAACAAAATACGGAGACCCTGAAACAACAAAATGGAACAACAGTTGACGATGGCATGCAATTGAGCTTTTTCCAACTCGACGATCCTGTTTTGCTCTCTATAAAGGATGAAATTACACAGACGGACATCAACACCCTTACCCCTGTGGAGGCACTGATGAAGCTGAATCAGATAAAAAAGATGATTGGGCAAAACTAATTTCCAGTCCTTAATTTAATGGTCTTGAAGCCGATAGAAATTCTTTGAATTTTTTCACCAAATAATGTTTGGAGGTATTAGTTTTTGACCTATATTTGCACCGCTACAATAAAGCAATACGCTGCGAGTGTAGCTCAGGGGTAGAGCATCACCTTGCCAAGGTGGAGGCCGAGGGTTCGAATCCCTTCACTCGCTCCACATCACGCCTAAGTGGTGGAACTGGTAGACACGCAGGACTTAAGTTCGATTCCCGCCTTAGGTACTAAGGATTTCGATAATCCTTTGAAAAAGAGTCACTTAACCAGTGACTCTTTTCTTTTTTCCCCACATTTTCCCCGCAACTATCCTGATTTTTATAAATAAATTAAAATCTATAAAAAAGCCCATTTTATTACAATTAACAACCTCCCAAACTATTTTCAGCCCAAACTAACAAGTAAAAGAACAATATACCCACTACGTTTAAATCTAAATAGGAGATGATATATCTTTTATCTAAAACCAAAGAAATATTAGTAAATTATTATAATTAATTAAAATCACTGAATTCCGGTATTGATTGGGCCTAATTTTTTAATTAGATTTATAAATAAAAAATTGAAAAGTAATAATCAAATAAAAACTATTCCAGATGCTGATTTATCCAGTGCGGGAGATGATTTTCATATCCTTTGGACAATGAAAAAGTCATTTGAACTTCTAAATTTTGATGATTTAGGCCTAAAGGCAATTTATATTGAAGGAATAGAAAGAAAATTAGAACAAAAAACAGACCCTACAGGAGAGAAATTATTGGGAATTGACTTAACCGAATACTACGGAAGTAAAGAATTTGAATCTTGTAATAAGGTAGTAATATCTCAATTAAAATATAGTACGCGAAGAACAAACGAAGACTATACCTTTTCCAAACTATATTCCAGTAAAAAGAAAAATTCAACTGACGGATCACTAATTCACCGCTTAGCCAATGTTTACAAGACATTTCTGCTAGAATATGGAAGAGATTTGGTTCTCGAAAAAATAGAAATTAAATTAGTAAGTAATCGAAAATTTAACTCGTCACAAATTAAACTAATCGATAAGATTAAATCTTATTTAGAAAGAAACAAAAGGAAAATAAGCTTTAATAAAGTCCTAAAAGATAATTCAATAGATCTAAAATATTTAAAAAAACTTCAAAAGGCCTCAAGATTAACATTAACTGAATTTTCTGATTTTTTTAGACTTCTAAATTTCGACGATTGTGGAGTAAATTCGAGATACAACTTAAACGTTGAACTAATTAGGTCCATTTCGGAAACTTGTATAACTACATCAAAAAAACAATATAATGAGTTATTTCAATTGATCTGGAATAAAATAATGCCTGAATCAAGAAATCATAGAAGAATAACTGTTACTGACTTAATTGCAAGTCTTGGTTTCCTGAGTGGGGGTATTGAAAATCTATTTCCTGTAACCCAAAATTTTGAAAATAGAGAATTTACAGTTGAACGTGAACAACTAAGAGAAATACTAAGTTCAATAAATGAAAATAAGAACTACTACCCTATCTGCCTACATGGTAAAGCAGGTATCGGAAAATCAACAATTGTAAGACAAATAAACAAAAGCATACCTAGTTATTCAGAATGCATAATATTTGATTGTTATGGAGCAGGGGCATATCAAAATTCAGAAGATAAAAGACACTTACATAAATATGCCTTAGTGCATTTAGCCAATGAAATTGCCAAGAGATTGGGTTCTGATTTTTTAATCAATAGAGATGAAGCAAAAGAAGTATATTTAAAAGAATTTAAAAAGAGAGTTACTGCAGGAATCGATATTTTAAGAAAGAGAAACCCCAGAGCAAGCCTTACCTTAATTATAGATGCGGCTGACAATAGTATTACGGCAGCTAAAAATATGGGAGAAGATTCTTTTGTAAAAGATCTTCTTAATCTTGATATTCCGATAGGACTTAACTTAATTGTAACTAGCCGGACATACAGGAAAGAATCTCTAAAACTTCCCGACAATTATATCGACATCGAATTAAATCCATTTAGCCTAAATGAATCAACTCTATTCATTAAATCCTATTTTCCACACATAAAAAAATTAGATATTAATGAATTTCACAACTATACCAATGGAATTCCAAGAGCACAATTTTATTCCATAGATCTAAAAAAACAGGGGATTAAAGAAATTATAAACTTCCTAAAACCAAATGGCAAAACCGTCGAAGATTTAATACTTGGAAAAATTGAAGAAGCAAAGAGAAAGGTTGGAAGTAATGAAAAACTAATTATCGACAAATTCTTTCAGCTATTAATTACTCTTCCAAGACCGGTCCCTATATCTTACTTATCCACATTACTTGATGTCAACTTTAGATTCCTAGAGGATATTTCTTCAGAAATTTGGAATGGGTTAATTTATGAAAACAAACACTTCGAGTTTAGAGATGAGGACTTCGAAAATTATGTTAGAGAGAAATATTCCCCCAATGATAAAAGACTACTAGATCTCTCTTCAACTTTTCTAGATAAAGCAACTAATGATGAATACGCTGCCACGAACTTAGGATATATTCTGTTTATTTCTGAAAGGTATGACGAGTTAAAAAGAATTGTTTTAGAAAGAGAATATCTTTCTATTATTAAAAATCCAATTAGAGCACGTGAGATTTATATAAACAGGACTAAATTAGCAATGAAAGTTAGTGGGAAAAATGAAGATAATCTTTCGTTTTTCAAACTAACTATGATAGCAGCTGAAGAATCAAAAACAGATAAAGCTCTAACTACACTTTTAATTGACTACCCAGATTTAGTAACTCATTTCGGTAATGATGTCTCGTTGAAAAATTTAAAACTAAACTCTGATCAAAAATCCTGGGCAGGATCTTTTCATTTGAAATTGGCGGGATACCTTTCAAGAAATTCTTCAAATCATAAAGCTGCTATTAAGCACTTGGAAACAGCTAAAGATTGGCTTAACTGGAGATTTCATGAAAAAAAATCTGACAGCGAAACAGATTACGAAAATAAATATTTAATATCAACGATTGATATTTCATATGAAACAGAAGCAATTCTAAGAGTTTTTGGAGTTAATAAATCAATTCAATCTCTCAATAGATGGAGTCCAGAAAACACAAGAATTTTAGCAGGAAATCAACTTATCAACAACATATTAAATTTAGATAAAAGTGAACAGATTTCCATTTGGTTGGATGAAGGAAATTTCCGTTTAGATGTTAAAATATTTCTGATCTGTAAATTATTTGAATTTCAAAAAGATGTGCATTTTAATTTAAATGAAATTGCTGATGAATTAATTTTAAAATGGAAAGGGAAGTTGAATTTCCAACCATATTTTGAACTTTATTTAATGCAATTTTGTGAAATATTAGCAAATCAAAAAATAGAGAAAAATAAAATTTTAACAATTATATCAAAAATTAACTATACTCTACCGAAAAGCATTCCATATTTTAATGATCATTTTGAAGAGCAAGACAACAAAGGCAACATGATCATAGCCCTTAAGGCAGAAGCTTTAAAAAAATCACTAAACAACAATAAATTAAGTGTAGATCATATATGTCCAGAGAAATTTGATAAAATTGATAAAATTGAAGACTACAATAAAAGAATATCAACAGAACGGGATAAAAAAGAATTTATAAGTTTTTTCACATATGCTGTCTCTGTATTCCAGTTGAGAGCTAATATACTTTGCAAAAACATCAATGCAACAGAAGCAGAAAAAGAGATTAATAATATTTGCACGACTTATAACAGTGAATATGATTTTCAATACACACATCGGCATAACTATAAAAAAAGGGTAGATTTTCTTGTCTCCCAATTAACAGAAATTATTGGGTATTTAAACAAAGGAGAATTAATCCATGAGATTCTTGGCTGCTTTGATAGAAATTACTCAAAGGTTGAACTCAGATTTGCCATATTGGAAAAAATAATTCATTTAATTCCTTTTTCTGAAGTTAACCTATATCTACTTAAGGAAGTTGATGATATCATAAAGGATGATGCCTTATCTTCTAACGAAATGGTAGACTACTATGTGAAGTGCGCCCTATACGGCAATAAGATTGATTTAGTAATAGGTCAGTATTATTTCACTAAAGCAATAGAAGCAATTAATGAAATTGATTACGAAGCTTTTGCAAAAATAAAATGTCTTTACGAACTCTCTACAAAGGGAATTACGAAATCAAATCCCAAATTAGCCTACGAATATGCAAGATTCGTCGAATATTGCGATACAAAACTGGGGGATTTCGATAAAAAAAACTTCCCTTACGCGGATGCAATTAAAGGAATAGCAAACATAGATACGCCTTCAGTTTTTTCAACTGTTTGCAGATGGCATCATAGAAGTATTATTGATCTCCCAATATATATAATCACAATACTGGAAAGAGCATTAAATGCTGGATACATAAATCATTTGCAAGCCAGTAGTCTTATTCCTTTATACTGTTTTGATCACCATTCTGAAGACTTAATAACTTTTTATAAGTCAATTTTACTTCTATTCGATAAACATAGTGATCAAGTTAATAAAACAAAATTTATAGAGAATTTATATCGAAACTCACGGTTAACAGAAGATAAAGCAATAATTTCAGCTATTTACCAAGAAATAAAATCTGGAAAATTTATAAGCAACAAAATAATTTCTGAAATCGAAAATTACTTGGAATTTCTATCAAAAATTGATGATAAGGAACAAACTAATTATAAAAATGAATACAAAATAGAAGAACGCAAGAACTATATAGATGTCAATTTAATTAACAGTACCTCGATCAAAGACTTAGAACATAGCTTATCTAGAATAATTGACCAAAGTGAAAAATACACCAACAGGAATGAAATAGACAATTTTCTATTTGATATTAAAAAACATTGCAGTCCTCAAAATTATGTTTCTCACCTTAACGCTTTAATATCTCTTGATTCTAATTTATTAAACTTCTATTCGTTCGAAAAAGCATTAAAAGAACGATTGATAGATTGGAGAATACACCCAGGAGTAGAAAATTGGAAAAAAGAAAAATTCAAATTCGTAATTCTCAAATGGTTTGATCATCTGAATGAATATTCCTTAAGTACAGGAAGGATTTCAGAATTTGCAACTTTTTTCGACTATAATGAAGAAGAATTGGCAGACATTCTTCTATCTATTATTCCTGAAAAATTTGAACTACTTAGTGATGAATCATTATATGGTGCATTTGTATTAATAAAATCAAGGCTTAGTAAAGGTGAGAATGAAAAATTAATCAAATGGACTCTTGATAGATGGAATAAAAATATAAGTCCAAAATTCGCAGATGGTTTATGGAATGATAAATTAATCCCTCCTGCTAATTCGGATCTTGTGTTAGGAAATTTTTTGAAATTTATTTTAGGACAACCAGACAAAAGATTAAGATGGAGAGCAATTCATTCAATAAGAAGGTTAGCCAATTATGGAGACCTCAATATCATTAGATTTTTAATATCGAACCAAAATAATCGGAATTGTTTCCCTTTTCAGAATAACAATTATATGTTTTACTGGATTTCTTCAAAACTATATCTGTGGATCGCTATTGAAAAAATTAGTACTGAAAATCCAAAGGCAATAATATCTTTCAAAAATGAATTAATGAATGAATTATTATACAAGGAACTTCCACATATATTAATTAAATTCTATGTGAAGAGAACTTGCCTTAATATTCTTGAATATGATAGATCTGTTTTTAACGATGGAGAAATAAAAATAATTAATGATAGCCTAGAAACTAAATTTGAAAAAGTATCGGAGGAAAGGTTAAATCGAGAACAACGAAAATATAAAAGTAATTCTTCTAAAGGTTGGAAATTCAAATTCGACAGCATAGACGTTCTACCTTACTGGTATGGAGGATTAGCACGAATATTTAACCTTTCTGAATTTGATGTTGCAGATTTAGCGGAAAGACACATTGTTGAAAAATGGGGATATACTGGTGATGTAAATCAGGATGATTATACAGGAAATTTCGATTGGGAATTGAAAGATAAACGACACGGTAGTAATCCTATTGTGGAAGACCTTTCAACCTATTTTGAATATCACTCCTTGTATTGTGCTGCAACTGACTTATTAAATAATGAACCTCAATTAGAGTCAGAAACTGAGGGAATTTGGGGAACTTGGAAATATTGGATAGAATCCCAAGCATCAACATGGGATAAATATTGGATTTCAGACCTAAGAGATCCTATCCCATTAGAAATAAAATATTGGAAAAATGAGTATGAAAAAATTAATGAAAACTGGAGAGATTCAATTATTGAAGAAAAGTTTGATAACGAAATAGGTTATAAAATACTTTTTGATGACAAGTTTATTATCCCTCATGGTGGATATCAAAGATATTTAGGACATAATACTGAATCTGTACATATTAGATCTGCTTTAATTTCGAAAAAGGGGGAATATGCTATTTTAAGAGCATTACAAACTGCAAGTAATCACCATGATTACGCTTTTCCCATTGACAACAATGGTGAGCATTTGGAAATAGATGAATTAGGCTTTAAAATGAACTGTTGGTTGAAGTATACAAAAACCGAATATGATGGGTTAGATGAACACGATTATTTGACTCAAGATATTGGCAAAAGTATTGTAACTTTATCCGACAACATCCAATTTCATTACCCTGTTAAAATTAGCGATGACTTAAAAAATACATTTTTGGATGGAAAATTAATAACAAATTTGACAACCTGGAATAATATTAGAGATTTAAATCACCGAAGTTCCGATTTAATTGAGAGTGGTGGAGAAATTTTTAAAGTTGAATTGGATTTCATACTTAATATCTTAAAGAAAACCGGCAAAAGCATGCTTATTAAATGCATGATATCAAGACAATTAAAGGAAAAGAATTATGATTTTAGTTATGATTCAAGACCAGGAGATCATGTAAAATTGTACTTATTAAAAGAAGATGGAACAGTCACAACAATCCGAGGAAAAAGTTTTAAAATTAGGTAAAACAATTATCAACGAATTAAAATTAGATCATTCGGTCAACACCTTAGCTAGGTGGATGTCACACTACATTGCAGAATTAATTATCAACATCGAAAACTCTTCTTCAAGAGATGAAAGTAATAAATTGAAAAAAGAATGTTGTGAATTGATAATTGAATTATGGGATAAAAAAGAACGTTTACCAATTGAAAATACAGTTGATAGACTAAAACCAATAATTGAGGTATTGGAATTATTAAAAAAAAATGAACATCCTTTCATTGACTTTAAAATCCCTAGATCTTCAATTAATATAGACATAAATACTTGGACAGAATTTTTACAAATAATAAAGGAAAATTCTCAAAAGATATTCAAATTATCACTATCATCATTAGTTAATGATAAAATATTGCAGAAAGACCAAGAATGGTTAGAAAATCATTCAGATTTTTTAAGCACTGAGGAAAAATATATTATTAAGTATTTAGATAAGGCTAATCCGTTTCTAGTTGATTTCTCAGAGAAGAATCAAGACGAGGAAAGTTCACATTTAGATAAGGTACATGATCTATTCACGGAAATAGAAAATATGATAGAGGAACAGAAAAAATCCCTTTTAAGTTTAAAAAAAATACTCTTAAGCACAGGTGACAACAACTAAAAAAAACGTTATATGCTATTGAAATAAAGCACATATAATACCATTTCAATTTCTGTGTATAGTTTAAAAACAAGTATTTGAAAATTGATCAAATTTCATCGACTAATTATACAATCAACATAAGAATCAAGGGTGAAGGGACTATCATGATCTACCTTTTTTTTTACCAAAATAAGGTGTATTATTCGATATTTAGTCTGCAGTTAACTCTATCCAATTTAGCACTATAAAACTTCACATTAGAATATCCCTTATGTTTTTTAACAATGTTTTTAATTATTTCAACATCTTTATCATCTGTTTTTTCACCAAAGATTATACCTACTAGCGCTTTAGGGTTAAACGATATTAATCTATCATTATTATTTATTGACAATACAGATCTAATTTCACGTTCATCTTTCCAAAACTTCAATTTTGTTAAAGCAATAGCTCGAGCCATCTCTTGAAAATCATCTTCGCTCGAAAATTTTATTTTTGGTAATTCATTATCATAAACAACCAACTCACCATTAAAATACTCTTCATGAACTCTCCAATCAAACATAAGACAGATACCTCTATGAGAATTAGCATAATGGGACCACATTAGAAAATTATCACGACTTTCAGTAAAGCAGACCACACCTATTAAATTATTAAATTTTTCAGAATATATCTTTTCGTAGCCTTTTGATAATTCATCTAACAGCCCATAACTATCATAATAATCCCTTTCATCATTATTCAACCCCATAACTCTCTTAGCATTTAATTCAGCCTTGGAACCTTTAATAATTTCTAAAGTGAATTGACAATCAAAAGGATCATTAAAAATATTTGGATTTGAAAAATATAATTCATTATTAATTAAGGAATTTTTAGTCCTTTCATTAATCGTCATATATTTATAAATATGCTTTTGACTGGATTTCATTAATTTAGTCATTTGAATTAAATTTCATGCCCCCCTAAACAAAAGAGGGGCACGCATAATGAAGGTTTCAATAAATACATTACCCAGAAATGTATTTTTAGTTTCAACTTTGAATTTCAAATCTCCTAACTATCAAGGAAATTCCTTATAAGTTCTATAAACTAATAAACAGTTAACTTACACTACTCCTTCGAATTAAATATAACCTTACTTTGTGTAACATGCAGATCATCAACAATTGTTTTAATTTTTTGTAACGCTTCAACTACTTCGTCTAACTCGTCATGAAGAGACTCATTCCATATAGGAGTTGATACTATACTTTTCAAATCGTTTAAATTGTCATTTAATCCACTTTGAATTTTGCTTAATTTTTCTAGAATTTGACCTTTGTTTGAAATTGCCATAATGTTATTTTTTAAGTTTATTAATACATCTAATTTTCACTTTAAATTGAAAATTAACATCTGGACAAATGTAACTGCATTGTTCAAGTTATACAATCCCTGAATTCAGTGATTTTTTTACATAAAAACGAATTGGAATTCAATACTCAAAAACCAAATCAAACCTCTCCACCAACCTTCCAACAATAGGATGCTTCTCCTTCAACTCCCTCAACTCATCAACCTTAGAACCTCTCACAACAGGAGCTCTTTCCTTCACCATAAAATAATCAGCAATATCTACCCCCTCCTCTCTCTGCTCATCTATACAATTACCCTCCAATAAACTAGAGACTGTAACATCAAAGCCCAACTCAACAAGCTTATGGGCTTTTTCTGACCATTTATCAAAAGGAGTCCCATTACCAGTATCCAACCCCAAATCAGGAAACAAATCAATCTTCCTTCCTAATAAAGGTTGAAACATTTCAGCCTTTATATTAGACAAGCTACCACAAGCAAGCCATATATACTTGGGAAATCTCTCACTCATAATACAGGCGGTCTTTTCACTTTCTACAATGGCAATAGGTAAATTTTTATCTTCTTCAACCAAATGAAGTCCAAATAGACATTGTTGTAATTGAAAGTCCTTTATCTTCTTTTGTTTTAATAAAACTGAATGAACCCATGTGATATGATTGAAGGGCTTTTTCACCCTTTTACCAGTTTCAGGATTATATAACATAATCTTACCTGCATGAACTTTACCATTCAAACCTATTTGCCAAAAGACTGTAGCCCCTTTCCAATGCCCAGCTGTGCCCAATTTATATCGCCTAGTGACTCTAGCCCCCTGGCGCCCCCCTAAAACAGTATTTAAATACTGAACAAAGCAATTCTCAAAATAACACTTTAGACTGTTTTTCAGGTACTTAACATCTAACCCAGCTATACCTTGTAGATTGATTAACTTATTGGTTTTTATGGTAGATTGTCTATAAAAGCCCATGGACTTACTAGAAAAAGCCCCCTCTAAAGCCCCTTTATTATCTTGCAAAAAAGCCCTGGGGCTTTCATAGTATCCACACTTCACTTCCCTATCACACCTCCCAATATGATCTGGTAATTCAATCTCCAATTGAATATCAATAAATCGTACTAGCCTTAATTTCCCACATTGAGGGCACTTATATTTCTTACTGCTTTTATCTAATTGATATCTGTAGGCTGTCATTATTGTCTTTTTTGTCCATTCTCTTTATCCACAGGGCTTACAAAGTTTTTCAGTTTGTCCTATTATTTGTCTCTTTTGTCTCTTTTCAAAGCTTCTTCCAGTATACATGTCCATATTGCCATTTGACTGTCACTTCTCACACAACTCTACTCAACTAACAACAAGGGAAATACATTTTAAAATGACAATAAGGTCTAAATTGACAAGCATTTTATATTTTTTTATAATGCCCATGTGACGTATTCCGAAACAGGTGGGCTTTTTTCAATAGTCTTGAAAAGGTTCTGGCATTCATATTTAACTTTTCAGCCACCTCTAGGCCCTCGGCCTTTCTAAATTCATTTGGCAAAGACTTTAATACAGTCATCTGATCTTCAGTCAACTTACCCTTTAACGTGCCACCCTTTACAATTCTTCTAGCTTTAAATGCCATAGACCGGTAGTACTCGATAAGCCGGAGGGCTTTTTGGACTGCAGATAGACCGACACACCCCTTACCCATATCATTTGAACCGTAGTGAATCAATTGTATTAATAAAGAAAAACGTATAGCATACATCTCCATCTTACGGTGTATAGACCTTTCATAATCATGTTCACACTCCCTCACCTTTTCATCATTCTCATTTTGCCATCGAAACAATAATTCCCTTGCCTCATCTGAGAAATTTAGAATTGTTGGTTCATCTTCTATGAATGATAAATCCAGTAAATTTTCTACGATTCTTTCATAATTCTGAATGTGTATAGAGTCCAATTCCGTATCCTTCCACTTCATGCTTTGTTCTTCGTTAGCAAAAGCAAATAGAATCCTATCCATAAAACCATTCTCTCCATTATTATCTTTAGTCAACTCCCCTAATATGGATGTTTGAATGGTTCCTATGATGTTTAAAAAAGGATCTTCTAACAGAATACTACTTGAACTTTTTCGATCTACACAGATAGGCTTCCCGCTCCATAGAGTGAGGTATAATTCTACCTCCCCTGACTTGTTATACCTATTAATGTTTTTTAGCCAACCATTAATCTCATCTACATTAATACAAATTCCACGCTTGTTATGATAATGGATATGTGTTAGCGCTTCTGGAGTGAAATCTTGTAGCTGAAACTTCTTAAGTTGAGGCTTTTCTAAATCCTCTCTTTGCTCCACTGGTCTTTTTTGATCTATTTCATAAAGCCTAAGGGCTTCCTCATAGGCTTTGAAATAGTCTTTTTCCCTTTTTCTTATTGGTCTATAAGCAAAGCTTAAAGGGTGACTTTTACCGTCACCAGCCCTCCCTACTATCACGGCAAAAATATTAACCTTCTCCTCCCAAGTTTCTTTAACCTTGACCTTATGGCTCGCCCCTATGGCTAATGAGCAGGCCGACAAAATAGAAGTAGCTAAATACTCTCTGGAATAATTTAATTTTTGTTCAGCCTCTCTTATTAATACTTGAATAGACTCTGGGAATACTTCAATTGGAAATCTTTCATTTTCATTATTATTCAATTCTTGAAATTCCTTATCCAAATCAGCTATACTAATGACTCCTTTTTTCTTTTCCATCATCATTAGCACATTTTAGTTAAAGCATTCTCAACTTCAGAACGCTTATAGCGCACTTTATTTCCAATACGATACGCTACCAGAATTTCATTTTTATTCCATGCCCATAGAGTAACTAGAGAAACAGACAGCAAATCCGCTGTTTCTTGCCTTGTAAGCCATTCTATTTGTTTTTGAGGTTGGAGATTCTGGGTAAGTAGTTTAATCTCCTCTCTGATCTCTGTTACAATTTCATTCTTTAATTGCTCAGATGTAGTTTCGTAAATACGTAAGATTCTCTCTTGCTTCATAACTTTGTTTTTGTTTGTTATGAAGCAAAAGAATTAAATCTGGTTAAGGTAAATTGACAGTACGCTACCTACACGCTATATTTTATTTTTAAATCTTTACTACTTTAACCCTTCCTCTCCCACAAAATATTCTTCTAGTTTATTTGCCATTTCATCTAAATATTCAGTTTTATTTTCCCTTTCTAAAATTAACTTTAAGGACTTAACAACATCAAAATCAGTATTAAAAAAACTATTTAACATTTCAAATGATTTACATATTGATTCACCATTTAAATCTCCAGAAAAAATAACCGCCAAAAAGACTTCTACAAACTCAATACCCTTACCATAAAATCTAAGCTTAGATAAATTATCGATATTAGAATTCGTGGAAGTTCCCTTCTCAAAATCTTTAAACAAATCTTCAACTACTTGTTTATCATTCAAATTCTGTCGAAACTTCTTTGAAATTTTATTGATATAAAGTGCCCTGTCCTTTTTACGCCCTTTAACATTCCTATATGCATCACCAATTTTCCCCTCAACCTTAAAAAAAGCCTTTAAAATCAGAAATGACCTACCTAAGGCATCATCCTCTAAATTACCAGAAATCATTAAGCCCCTAAACAACTCTACAAAACTAGTAACGGCACCAGTAAATTCCATATTCGACTCTAATTGCAAATCACTAGAATCTTCCAATCCATTTAACCATTCCAGAACCGACTCCTTTATTAACTTTTTTTTGGTATCTGAAAGCCTCCTAACACCAATATCATAATCATACATATGACATTTCTTAACTATCCCATGATTTTCACTTTGAATAAATCCGTCTTCTAATTCCGTAAATTTCCCTGGAGAATCAATTAAATCATAATAAGTTTTTAACAGACCGTGAAACCCTCTATATATCTCCCTATTCACAACTTCTAAAAATTCCTCATAGCGCGGTAAAACAACTTTTTTCAGAACCTTGATAAATCGTTCTTTTGAAGTACAATTATCAAATTGAAACTGTAGGAATTCATCTATTTCAATTAGATCATATCCATAGATTAATTCATGGATGAAATAGTTTAGGTAGAAATCATTATTTAATTCTTCACCATGGTAATCATGGTTTTCAAGGGTGTATTTTGGTAGATTTTGGTTTTCTTTTTTTCTTTCTAGAAAGGGTACTTCGTCTATAACGAATATGTATTTGTAGTTCATTTTTCTATTAATGATTTTGGAGAAGGAAAATAATAAAAATAATTGGCGTCCTAGTAGTGTTTTTTTTTGTGGGGATTTGGTGGAGAAAATGGTAGAAACCGTGGTGAGCTTTTAGTGTTTTTGCACTAAACTTAATAAACAAATTACAAATAGAAAGTCCACGAGGATTTTCGTAGTAGTCTATAAATAGCTATTAATTATACACGGTGTTATTGCTCTATTTTCATTATCTATATGATACTTTTCCAAGATTCCCGCTTACTGCCGTAAAAGATAAAATTTGATAACAATCAACTGGCTTCCCATCAACAGTCGCAGATTGCCAATTTTGAGGCATACTATTCACAATTGCTAAAACTTGATTTGCATATGTAGCTAAATCACCTTTCCCTTTAGTCACAATTTCAAAATTTCCTGCTTTACCTTCACAATTAACTACAAAAGCAATTTTGACTCTAAATATCATTTGAGTAGCTTTTTCATCCGTCAATGGATTATCGATAAAGTATTTTTTCAATTCATCAAGTCCCTCTTTGAAATTTGGAGTTTTGGAAGGTGTATCATTTTCTCCAAATCTTTCTTTGACTAAAAAATCATCAACTGAATAAATGGTTTGTGAGCATGTGGAAATTTTTATAACACTGTCAGCGGAAAAAGTAGTTACCTTAGGAAGGTCATCAATTGTCTTAAAGGAAAATCCAAAAATAGCTTTTGGTTGATCAAACTTAGTTGATAGGAAATAGACTGTAGTAGTTTCCTTTTTTTGCTCAAATGTCAAGACTACCATCGTCAAACCTTTTTTTCTTTTGTAGTCAAACTTCATATCATCAATATGGATTCTGACGCCATCTTGTAGTTTTAAACTATTAAGATATGCTCCAATGTCTTTTTCGCCTTCCCCAACTTTTATCGGGTTCTTAATTTCAAAGCCATAGGTCTTGTCAGTTGAAACTTCGGTCAACTTCATAAATCGTTTGTCACTGTCAAGATAATCTTGACTATATACTGTAGACACAAAAGATACTAGGAATATTACAAGAGGGAATATGCTTTTCATTTTTATCATAATGTTTTTTATTTTTAATTTGTCATTTTTAATGAGCTATAACGTTTAGTATATGGCGCGCTTCAATGCGCTATATACATTGTTAGGTGGTTTTAGTTTATTAGTTGTCTTTCAAATGGCTATACATTTGACGAATGTTATTTTTCTTTTCTTCCGTTTCTGCTTTGTCGAGCAATCTTTTGTAAAACCCAGACTTGAGGTAAAACGTTTCCTCACCCATATAAAAATAGTCTGTTATGAAATCATGAGATAATTCGAAAATTGTCATGACTTCATAGAGGCGCCCAGTTTGAAAAATAATCACAGTATCATCTTCTGAATTGTCATCATATTTGACAAACTGCTCTTTAAAATTCCCTGGAATACTGTTTACATGGCCGACAAACTTGAATAGTGGTTCCAGAATTATTGCTTGAAAAAGTGAATCGTTGTGTTTTTTTGACTTCATAGTCTCCACTGTTTTATTATAAACCAGGGACAACTTGTGCGTATTTTTTGGCTTGACACCGTTCAAGGATAAATAAGCTTTACAAAATACTTCTATATAAAATAAGATATTGTGAAAGAGGGCTGGTGATATTTCACTCAAATAGCCAAAGTCATACGAATCAACATCATATACGGATTTACTTTGGCTAACTTTTATTGCTTTCTCCATCAAAAGGGAGACAACCGTATATTGATTTATACAAGCATTGACAGTCTTGTTTGTAGTTGCTTTCTTTTTTGCGATTAAGCCATGAGTGCTAATCCAAACAAATTCAAATTGACTTTCTGCAATGTGTAAGTTTCGGCCATGATCAATATGAAAGTATGTTTTCGCAAACTCTTCGTAATCAATTTCTAATTTTTCAAGTAAAATTAAAAACAACCTTTTCTCTGTGAACTTGAATTGTTTTCCAAATAATTCCCCACCGTTTATTCGATCAACCAAGTCATTTGCTTCGGCATCATTAGAAATCCAAACATATTTTTCGTCTTTATCTGCCATTCTTGATTATCAATGGCACATCGATGCACCTGTTTATAATTGTACCTAACCTTCCGGCTATGAAGCGTAGGAACGGTTTGGTTGGTTAGCCCTATGATTTATAGCCATTGTTGGCATTTCGTTATTTTCTTTTATCTATTACTAATAATCCACCTATATCTTTTATATATCTGTGGAATTCTTTTTCCCATGTTTGAACTGTCCAATTGTCATTTTTATTTGAATTAAGTTCGGTAAAAGAAGAGATATAACTGGGTGTTTCTTTAGTTATTCCATCAGATAAATTTCCGTAGTCACCTAAACCATGATATTCCTTAAGAAAGTCTACTAATGAATTTCCGTTAGTAGCTATCTTATCACATAATGGACAGCAAAACCAGCATGAAAATGGAGTTGAACGGTCAATGAGAAATTGAGTATTAATTGTTTGTCTAGGCTGCTGTATTATGTCTCGATATAATGTATGAGCGCATGATAAATAAACTCCCTCATCATTAATTTGTCTTTTACACTGACTATTTAATTGTTCGTGATTATAAAAAGCATAGAGTGGCCTGAATCCATTATTTATTGCATCCGTTCTTAATTTGTCAATCTGATAACCATGTTTATTGGTGTATGCAATACTACTGTGATGGTCTTTGTTTTGTCTCAATCGTTTCGCTTGTACTCTTGCTTTGAAGTTGAAATTCTTTGTTAATATCCAAAACTCAAAGTCAGCTCCTGTAACTCTTGCCTCCTGAATTCTATTAAATAATTTATATGAAATATTTTGGTCAAGGTCATGAAGTTTATAAAGCATCCAATCTGTAATAGATTCTTCTCCAACTTCATCTTGTTGAATAATCCATTGCAGAACTTCTTGTGAACATCTTTTGATTGTAGCACAAATCATAATTAATTTTTATTTTTTGACTCTCTTGATTTGCACGGTTTTCCGAAAGTAGCATCAAAGGCAAGTTCAGCCTGTTCCCTTATAAGTTCATTGCTGTTTCTCATTTTATGTACAATGACAGTCCAGTTCCAATTTCTGTATGGTAAATTGTTTATGTTGATTCCGTTTATGCCTTCCTCTATTTTTAAGCAAACAGTATAATTAGGTTCTCCTAATTTTTTATTTTGTTTATAAGTATCATTGGCTAAATGGCTTGAAATTCTTTTTCTTGTTGAATATGAGTGACCGCGATAAATAGCTGTCTGGTTTTTAAATTTAAAACTACACTCATTATCATTGAATTCATTATCAGTCAGGATAATGTAAAATCCTGGACTTGCATAAATTTGATTAATATCTTTTTCTGATTTAATCGAGATAATTTCAATATCTCTATGGTTACTGTTGTAATCAAAACCCTTAAAATATTTATTTAGGTCATTCTTAATTTTTTCAGTAACATTATTTAGTTCAGATTTATATTTTTCGATTCGATCTTTCAAGTTCTGTTTAATGAATGACAACGTTTAGTGTAAACGTAGTAGCCGACGAAAGGAAGCTATTATCGATTTACACATTGTTGTATGCCGTTTTACTTTTTTTTTTGGATATCCATACATGTCAAACATAACTTGGCTTCATCTTCGAAAACTTCTCCTGTATCTTCATCTATGTCAGCTTCTTCTTCAAGATATATGACATTGCCTTTACATGGTTTTTCCTCCTCACTTTTACAATCAATTCTTTCAACTTCAAAAGTGTTTTGACAAACTAAACAAAAAACATTAGTTGAATTAGGTTCATTTGGTCGAAGAAACGCCCATTTACTTGTGGGATGAGGGTCAACATTAACTACATTTCCTTCTTGATCTTTTTGAACTAAAACCCCATCTTTTCCTGTACATTCTGGACAATAATACCTTCTTGATTTCAAATCGATTTCGAAGTGATTATTTAATTCTCCCTTACCTAAAAGTGCTTCGAGATAGTCGAGATGAACATATTGTTGTACTTCCTCAAATTCTAATTCAGGATCTCCGACTAAATGTCCTGGATGATCATAAAATTTATCCTGTAATGCTCTCCAAAAACTTCCCTTGCCATTTAGGTAAGTAAATGTCCATAGTATAAGTTTCAATACTTCTTCTGGTTCTATTTCATCATTACCGATACCATGAACTATTTTATTTCTAATAACTCGTACATTCTCAAAGTGTACTCTAAAATTTTCATCTATTTCATCTTCATTTAAAGCTGCAAAGAATGTTCTTATTAAATCTTCTCCCGATATAGTATACATATCAGTAAAATCTATATCATCACTATTGGGTAAGGTTTTCCAATCACTTCTCTTTTGTACTAATAGAAGTAATGGAGATTTACTTGAAATTTTTGATTTAAGTAAAGCCTCAATTCCCTGATGAATTAGAACGATTGATGTTTTTAAAACAATGGTATTGTATTGCCAAATATCTTCTCTTGGAACGTCAGGAATTAATTGTCCATTATCTATTTGATTGATATTCTTATAGGCTTGAACTAAACATTCAAATCCAACATTTTCATAATCTTCCGGCTTAGGAATATTCTTTATCATTAATTCATATAATTAATTAGCCCATAGTTGAAATTAACAACGCTCTAACATTAACATCGAAAATCTAATAGGGTTGGCTTTCCGCATGTTGTATGCCAAATCTATGGATTCAAAAGGACTTTTAATAATTCTAGTATTGTTAATTACAACTCTCGTGTATGTTTCGGTAGTGCGGTAGCTCTCGCTTATTTTTTAGGCTAAAAAATTTAATTTTATCTGAAGACATACAAATAGGCTTCCTGCATTCAGAAACTGTTTAGGATGATCTAGCTGGGTGTAAGTCGTCAACCAACTTGGATAAATGATACTTAAAATTAAGTTACGAATTCTTCACTGAAAAAAGATTTATCACGAAATAACTGATAAACGAAAAAACACCTCATTTCTGAGAAGCTTTTAAGTTGGGGCCACTTGGGCACGAACTAAGGACTCCCTGATTATGAGTAAACTGCCTTTTTTTTTTTGGGGGGGGGGGTAGTTCTTTGATTAATAGTGTTGTGTGTTTTGTTTGTTTTTTGAATTTGCACGTATTTTACATGTTTTTTCGGCATATATTGATATGCTAATTGAGTTTTTAAATTGAAATATATTACAGTATACAAAATTTCATATCCATGTTTGTAAAACTAATTTAATTAACATTCAAGCTCTTTCGGTTTATTATATAAATAGTATATTTCAGAGAAATAATCGCAATAAACTGTGTTTATTAACTAGTTAGCTGCAATATCTGAATGCAACAAGTAAAAGACCAACATACTGTCCCAAAATGCTATTTAAAGAACTTCTCTGAAGATGGAAAAAATATATTCAGAAAATTTAAAAAAGTAACAAAAGAAGGATTAATAAATCTTGAACTTAAAAAACCTATTTCATTAAAAAAGGCAACTACAAAAGAGAATTTTTACACTGTAAACCGAGGTACTGAACCAATGGTTGTCGAATCAATCTTTTACTCTCGTGAGATAGAAAACTACTATCCAAAATACTATGATTTATTAATTAATCCAGAAGTGTCACAATTAGATACTCATGATGATCGAACGAGAATTTTAATGTGCTTATTATCACTTCATTGCAGAACTCCAAAACAATTCAATTACTTTTTTAATTCAATACCTTTAAAATTTAATGAGAAAATTGATTTAATAAAAGAGGAATATAAAACAAGACATATTGGAAACACTTTGGTGAATTTTATTCAAGCACACGAGTATAAAACCATAACAGTAGTTAGAATAAGTGATAATTCGGAATTTATTACGAGTGATAACCCTGTTTTAATACTTAATCCTAAAGGAGAATTAATCAATCACAGATTCAAAGATCAATTTAATAAGGACAATATAATATTAATTCCTCTTGACCATAAACATTGTTGTATTTTAAAAAATGCAACTGATAAAAACGGAATTAATATAGATGGAAAAGTATTTCACAATGGAATCGAACGAATTGAGGAAAATTGTAATTTCGTTTGGGAAATAAATGAAATAATGCTAAAAAGTGCGGACTTATTTTGCTTTGGGAGAGAAAAGTATATTAAAACATTTTTTAAAGTATTTAAATTTACGGATTAAATACTGTAGCTAACAAAGAACTGTGCTTGTATATCGTCAACATAAAGTGAACTATTTAGACCGAAAAATAAGAGAGGTCTGAGTTTAGTTTATTTAAGTCTTCAAAGAATTTATACAATAAAGTAATAATCAAAACATTCAGGTCAAAAAAGGACAGCTGGAGACTCCTAAACACTTATGTGGAAAAAAATGTTATATTATAGTTAGCAAGGTTTCAATGTCTTGTTCAGTTAAATATTGTTTAATTAATAATCTATAAAAAGAATGACAAATATTCATGAATTTCTATTTGGTAGCGATGATTTTAAAGTTAAATCAGATCAACTTAAAAATGAAGTTGACAAAATTATTGATCAATATGGGAAGGGCTTTGATCAAAAGGATTGTTACACGTTGAGTACTATGCCTAAAAGTAAAGAAGATAGCTCTAAAAGTGTGGTGAAATTTCAATTTGACCCTATTGAAATAGACGATGAATTGAGGAAATTAATTTTAAATAAGTTCAATGAAATATTCAGTTAATAATCTAATGAAATTAGGTCTACAGTTGAATTATATCATTTCCTGATGCCGAGAGCATGTTACTCGTGTTAAATAGTAGTACCCCCACAATATACGTATCAATACCACCCAAAACCAAAAAAAAAACACCTCAATAAATGAGGAGCTTTTCGGTAGGTCCAATGGGATTGAACCAAAGACCATTTGATTATGAGTCAATCTGTCTTTGACCTTCCCAATACCTAGCCAAAGTCTCAGCATGTTCCTTAGGAGTGATTTTAATATATTTTATAAAGCTTTTCTCCGTCGTATGCCCGGTAATAGCCATAATGGTCTGTGTATTCAATTTACCATATAAATTAGAAGCAAAAGAACGCCTACAGGTATGTGAACTGATCAACTTATACTTTGGAAAAGTACCATCTTCCTTTCGGTTAGTTACAGGATTCATCAATTTCCCTTCAACCATTTCATCAAGACCTACTTCTTGACATACCTCCTTTACATATTCATTAAACTTTTGAGAAGAAATAGTCCTTGGCAATTCACCTTTATACTTTTCTAAAACTTGTTCTAAATGTTTATGAATTGCAATTCGAACAACCTTCCCTGTTTTCTTGGTTTCAATTTCAATAAAACGTCCGTCAATATCACTACTTTTTAAACGTAAAAAATCTGAAACTCTTAATCCAGTATGCAATCCAATAATAAACAAATCTCGAACATTATTTAGTTTGTCATTATCACTAAAGTCATGTTCAAATACACGTTTTATTTCCTCTTCATTCAAATAGACATCTTTGGTAATTTCTCTCGGCTGATAAAAGTCTCTGTGGAATACTTGTTCATTGATTGAGACGCCCTCTCCTTTTGCTTCTTTGCAAAAGAACTTTATCAGACTAACATGTTTTCCAATGGTATTGTTACCATAACGCATTTCACCTTTCATATAGTTCATTAACTCTTTATGGAAGGCCAAATCTACTTGCTTAAACAAAATCCGTTTCCCTCTCCATTTCTCAAAAGCCAGCAAGGCATTATATGTAGTCTTATACTTCTTAACTGTATTTTCCGATACTGGACGATTTTTATCACGCAAAAATCTGCTATCAGCTGTTTCCAAGAATTTCTCCATATAAGCCATCAAGAACATTTCATAATCGTTATCCACCACCGAACGATTGAAAAAGCCAGCCACCATTTTCTTGTACCATCTTGCATCAATGACCTCCCCCTCTGAATTGGATTCATTAAAAGCTTCGATAATATGACTACTAAGCTTATCTAATCGTAAATTTAACGCTGATGCATAGGGTGCATCTGAAGAAACCTTTACTTTCTTTTTTGCCTTTGACCAGTGTTTTGGATTAACTAGTAATGAAGTGGAAGTAGAAAGATCAATCATCCGTCCATTTTTGAAACGGACATAAACTGAAGCCGGGTTTTTAGTGCCTTTTATTAAGTAAGTAATTGTTGCCATTTATTAGGTTCAATTTAGAACCTGGCTAAGGTAATATTTTCCCCACATCTTCCCCACAATTACTTAATTTATTCGAATATCAGCTTATTTCATTGAATTCGAAAATTTAACAAATAGCTCAAAGCCCCAGTATACATAGCAAATGAAGTAAAATACAGTTAAATGGAATTAAGAAGGTTCTATTTCCGCCTTAGGTACTAAAGCCTTCTCAGAAATGGGAAGGCTTTTTTTATGCGGTATAGTTTTCCTGTGATTATAATTTTCGACTGAATACTAAATTACTAATTGAGAGTATATGAAGGTATTTTACAAACTACACTAAGTATGCACACTGAAGGATACAGCACAACTTAATACTAGGGGGCAAAAATCAAGTTCAATCACCTTTCCTATAGGAATCATACCTTATTAATTCAAAACTAGGCCATTCCAGTTTATATTATTATTTTTATTAAAAAAAAAAACGAAGAATATAAATTCAAAACAATGCAAAAAGCAATCATCCACCTAATAGTTCTGATCAGTTTTATATCATTTGAAAAAACAAATGCTCAGGATTTCGAATGGGGCAACAAAATTAGTTCCGACGAAACTGTAGGCACGGAATATACACAAGTGGATCAGGATCAAAATGTATATTCTACCGGTTTCTTTACAGGGACTTTAACCTACGATATTGATGGTGTAGATTCCAATATAGTCACGGAATATGGGATAACAAATTATGTCCAAAAAATAGACGCCTGGGGTAACCGAGAATGGCTATATACAATTGGAGGAAACAATGAGGTACGTATAGGTGAAATAACTGTAGATAGTGAAGACAATCTATATGTAGCAGGTTATTTTAAGGGTTCTTGGGATTTTGACCCCAGTGAAATAGACAATATTGTATGGTCACCAAAATCTTCTATTTTCATTCAAAAACTCAATTCTGATGGAGAATTAATTTGGATAAAAACAATTGATCAAGTGGAATCGTATCCAGGCATGCTGTACAACTACCTGGCCGACATAGAGCTAGACAGTGAAAATAATATTGTGGTTATCGGCTGGCTGAATGGGACTATGGATATGGATCCAGGAGAAGATTCTCTTTTTCTATCTACCAATGAGCAAACGTGTTTTGTACAAAAAATGAATGAGGACGGGGAATTACTTTGGGTCTCCAAGATTGGAGATACTACTTTTATCGCTCCTCACGAATTAGAGATTGACAGCGAAGACAATATATACATCCGAGCTGAAAGTAGTTATCCCGTAAATTTCAGCACCAACTCTGGCGTTGACTCTATTCCAGGCTTTTCTCACCTAATTTTAAAAATGGATGACAATGGAAATAATGAATGGGCAAGGAGTTGGAAACGATCAAATATAGAACCTAAATTCTTTAGAATTGACCAATCAGACAATATTTATATTAACGGATTATACAAAAAATCTACAGATTTTGATCCGGGAGAAGGTGTTCACGAAATCGGATTACAATTTGACACCCTATTCCCCTCTCATCGAATGATCTTTTTGCTAAAATTAAATGATCAAGGTGAATTCCAATGGGTAATAGACTATGGAGGAAATGGGATTATTCCAAGCCATTATAATTTCCTTTATGGCTTAAATATAGATTCCCATGGAAATATATACAACTTTCTTTCTTCAGATGGCCATGTAAATTTTGATCCGGCCAATGATACAGTCAATCTAGAATCAATCAACCTAAATTCAAAAAATTACATTAATATCATCAACAGTAATGGGTACTATATATCAACCATTATATATCCTGGACTAGATCGTATAGGTTCGGCAATGACTATAGATCACATGGACCAAATTTATACATCCGGTAGAATAAATGGAGGAATTGACTTAGACTTTAGTGACTCTGAATTCGTACTTTATAATACGAACCAAACTTCCATTTTCTTTCATAAAATGGGAGATATTGGAGACCTTGATCTTGTGGAGAATTCACCAAATATTACAAGTCAAATCTATCCAA